>Ga0208277_1000011_pt1 | contig 99872 bp, 91 predicted proteins | sample ETNtaG_5_FD_185782 | JGI IMG/M metagenome (GOLD analysis project Ga0208277, IMG submission 185782) | Marine microbial and viral communities from oxygen minimum zone, Eastern Pacific Ocean - ETNP201406SV205 (SPAdes) (version 2) | ecosystem: Environmental > Aquatic > Marine > Oceanic ...
AGTTGAGGAAACCCAACAAACGCACGAGCAAAAAGAAGCAGCATCTCTTCGCGAAAGCATGTATGCAGTAACAGATTATGCACAATCTTTCTTTTCAAGAATGCTCGCTGAAAGTCAAGATGGAAAAAACATAGGCTTGGCTTATTTTCAGGAAAGAGGATTTACTGCAGAATCGATTGACCGATTCCATTTAGGATATTCACCAGACCAATGGGATGCTTTAACCAAGGCAGCATTGGGTGCAGGATTTCAAGAGGAATTTTTGATTTCGAGTGGCTTGACAATTCAAAAAGGAGATAAACAGTTTGACCGTTTTAAAGGTCGAGTTATGTTTCCAATTCACAGCATGTCTGGCCGTGTCATGGGTTTTGGTGGACGAATTCTAAAACACGATAAGCAAGCAGCAAAATACGTCAATTCTCCGGAAAGTGAAGTGTATCAAAAAAGTAAAGTTCTTTATGGACTTTATCAGGCAAAACAGCATATTGCTAAGCAAAGTAACTGTTATCTTGTAGAGGGGTATACGGATGTTATTCAGATGTGTCAAGCGGGAATTCAAAATGTTGTCTCGTCTTCTGGGACCGCATTGACATTAGATCAAGTTCGTCTAATTCGTCGATTGACGGATACGATAACCTTGTTATTTGATGGAGATGCAGCAGGTCTTCGCGCTGCCATGCGTGGGGTCGATATCATCTTGGAAGCAGGAATGCAGGTTTCCATTTGTACATTTCCCGATGGAGAAGATCCAGATAGCTTTTTCAGAAATCATCAGCTAACTGAAGTCAAACAATTTTTGGAAAACAATACGGTTGATTTTATTCAATTCAAAGCAAAATTACTTGCAGAAAAGGGTAAAAACGAACCCATACAAAAAGCCGAAGCCATACGCGAAATTATACAGAGTATTTCTATTATTCCAGATGCCATCCGCCGAGAGGTATATTTACAGAGCTGTGCTTCTTTGATGAATATTAGCGAAGATGTGCTGTTTTCGACTCTTGCTCAGTTGCTTGAGAAAAAGGGTCAGCAAGCACCACAAGCTCGAAAGTTAAGTGAGATGCAAGTCGTCAATGTCACGAAACAGAAAGTTGATCCGCGTTTTGAGCTTGAGCGAAATATCATCTCTCTGCTCTTACTGTACGGACAGGAAGAAGTTTCGTTTGAAGATGTTGTTATTCAGTCCGATAAAAAAGGTAAAGTTGTCCTTACTCCAACTAAAATTAGCTCCAAGGTGTATGAAAAAATTTATCTCGATCTCCAACAGGACGAAGTTGAGCTATCAACCCAAAACTTTCGGGAACTTTACCATTCTTTGTTGTCGATTTACAATTCTCAAAAACCTCTCGTCACGGAGACTTTTTTGCAAGAGCTTTCACAAGATCAGTCCGAACTAGTCAGCAGTATTATAATGAACTATGAAAACAATGTTCTCCACGATTGGGAACGAAAAAACATCATAATCAAGGACAAAAAGACTGAAATCGGAAGGTGGTTACAGCAAACCATTCTAAACCTCAGGTGCTTGTTAATCCAAGAAAAAATCGTTGAATTGCAAAATCAAACTGTGGATAGCCATATCGAAACACATCGCGAAATTTTAGAGGAAGTCAACGATTATGTGGGGCTTAAAAAGAATTTGAGTATGCGCTTGGACCGTGTTGTCTTTTAAAAATAGTCTACCTGAATTGATTGGGCCTTTTGAACAAGTTCAATGAGGTTTCGAACGCGTAATTTTTTCATGATTCGACTACGGTATGTGCTGACAGTTTTTTCGTTTAGTTTTAAATCCAACGCAATTTCTTTGTTCCTTTTGCCATTGCAGAGCATCTTGAGGACTTCAACCTCACGCAAAGAAAGCTTTTTGAACATTATCTTTGGTTTTCCTGTAGACTCGTCAAATGCAATCGTTTGGGCAAGCTCATTTGTGATGTATACACCACCAGAGGCAATTTTCAAAATCGCATCACGAATTGCAGTGAGATTGGCATTTTTGTTCAGGTAACCAGATGCACCTGCTTTTAATGACGAAATGGCATAGACTTCCTCAGGCTGATTTGAAAAAATCAATACACGAACACCTGGTTGCTCACTTTTAATGCGTCGCAAGACCGCTAGTCCATCTGATTTTTGCAAATCGAGTTCAAGGACAATAATATCAACCATCTTCCGCTCAAGAATGTTAAAAAGATCATCTGGAACGAGGGCTTTTCCAATAATTAAAATTTCAGTCGAATTCTTAAAACTGGCCTTGATCCCTTTGTGGATAATTGGACAAGAATCTGCAACGACAACTTTTATCACAAAATTGAAATAATATTGTTATTTATAATCATTTTCTAAAGAAACAACAATTGAAATGAATTACAAAGAATGTAAGTAAATTCTTAAAAAAAATAACAAAAAAATTACTTTAGATGCTTTGGTATCACACAAATGGGGATAGGAACCATTTTGTGTTTATTCTTTGTATGATGTTTTTCGTATGTTGCAAAAACGGTCTTGTCATGGCCTGTAAAATCAGCTGTGATTTTTCCGTTTTCTTGTTGTTCCATTGCCCATTCAAGCTCGTCATAGGTTGCACCAAGCTGGTCTTCATCGGTTCGGTTATCGTCCCACAAGCCATCAGTCGGAGCTGCATTAACAATCGAATTATGCACGCCCAAATGTGCTGCGAGTTCTCTGACCTCACTTTTCATCAAATCTGCTATTGGACTGAGATCAACCCCGCCATCTCCGTATTTGGTGTAAAACCCAACCCCAAAGTCTTCAACTTTGTTGCCTGTTCCAGCTACAAGAAACCTCTCTTGTGAGGCAAAATAGTATAAAGTTGTCATTCGCAAACGAGAACGCGTATTGGCTAAAGAAAGTGGGGTGTTTATATTGTCATTTCCTAACGCGTCCAACTGGCCAAAGCTATCATACAAGGCATTTAGCGGTACGACTTTTACACGAACATTACTAAAGTTTTCTGCAAGCCAATTTGTATGACTATTGGCTCGACTTACTTGATTTCTCTCTTGCTGTATTGGCATTTCAAGGCAAAGTGTTGTTTTTCCTGTATTGGCACAAAGGGTTGAAGTAAGTGCGGAATCTACACCACCCGAAACACCGACTACAAATCCGTCTAGCTTAGACTCTTCTAAATAGGCGTTTAGCCAATTTATAATATGACCGGATACATCTTTAGTTTTCATAGCACAACTGAATTATCATCTAAAAAAATAGTAGTTTCGTAAACTCTAATTTTACTTTCAAAGGTAATATATATGGACGTATTCAAAAACAGGTTTTTATCAATTTTAACCCTATTGATTGTTCCTGTCCTAATTTGTAGTTGCTTCAACCGAAAAACATCCAAGGATGTCAAACAGACCTATGAACTCATTCGTTTTGAAAGTATTTTTTTTGATGCCCATCTAGATTCCCTAGCCGAAGTCGAGCAACGTTTCCCTTATTTTTTTCCAAAAAGCTATCCCTTTTCCGTATGGGTAAATCGCCGGACAGACAGCTTACAGATGGCTTTGTACGAACAAACCAAATCGATTTCGAATAAAGACATTCACGATCAACTCACTCCTTTTATGGAAGGCCTTCCTCGCGTTTTTGAAAATGCTCGTATACCCAAAAAGGTGATTACTATTACTTCAGACGTTGACTACAATAATAAAGTCATTTTCAACGACAGCATGGCATTGATTGCCATTGACAATTTTTTGGGTGTAAACCATCACATGTATGAGGGAATTGCCATGTATTTGCGCAAGGGAATGGAGTTGAAACATCTTTCAAAAGAACTAGCAGAATCATTTGCAAACAATTTAATTGCTTTGCCCGAAGAACGTACCTTTTTGGCGCAATTGATTTATTATGGTAAAATCCAGTACTTGAAACAATCGATCCTATACGATTATTCAGAAGATAAAATTTTGGGCTACACGCCTGACCAGCTCACTTGGGCAATGACAAATGAAAAAGAAATTTGGAATTTCTTTGTTTCCAAAGAGTTGCTTTTTAGTACAGATCCAGAATTGATTAAACGTTTTATTTCGCCGGCTCCGTTTTCAAAATTTTATTTGAATATCGACGTTGACTCTCCAGGTCAAATAGGTCAATGGCTTGGTCTACAAATCGTTAAGGCCTATCAAATGAAAGAACGAAAATCCATCGCGCAGCTTCTCAATGCTCCTTACAGGGAGTTGTTTGAAAAATCAAAATATAAACCTCGAAGATGATGAAAAAGACTAGTATTACGATAGATGTTACCCTTGATGAGAATCATGTGCCAGATAAGTTGAGTTGGGCAGCTCCAGATGGTGGTGTTGAAAAGCAGGAAACGCATGCTATGTTTTTAAGCACTTGGGACAAAGAAAAGCAAGAAAGCGCACGTATTGATTTGTGGACTAAGGAGATGCCTGTTGACCAGATGCGCTTGTTTGTTCACCAAACGCTTGTTGGGATTCACAACTCATATATGAAAGCAACTCAAGATGTTGAAATGGGCGATGCCTTTCAACAATTTTGCGATTATTTTTCAAGTGAACATAAACTGGGCAAGGCCCAAAAAGCTAAAGATTCGAATTGATTGATTCGATATAGTTGAGAATTTCTTTTTTCCCTTTTCCAGTCTTAGCTGAAGATTCAAATAATGGCGGAACACTTTCCCAGCCCTGCTCCAAAAGATGCGACTTGTAAACAGATATATTGTTTTCACGTTGTGTATGGGAAAGTTTATCCAACTTAGTAAACACTATAGAGAATGAATGTTGTTGAGTACCTAACGCATTTATAAAATCGACATCGATATCTTGCGGTTCGTGCCTACTGTCAATCAAAACAAAAGTATTGACCAATTGTTTGCGTTTGGCGAAATAGCCTTGAACTATGATTTTGAGATCTTTTCTGTCTTGCTTAGATATTTTGGCATAGCCGTATCCCGGTAAATCAACAAGACACCATGCTTCATTGATTAAAAAGTGATTAATCAGTTTTGTTTTTCCAGGAGTTCCCGAGGTTTTTGCGAGTTTTTTATTGTTGGTTAGTGCATTGATTAGTGATGACTTTCCAACATTAGAACGGCCTATAAATGCGTATTCAGGAAAAGAGGACTTTGGGCACTGATCAACAGATGAGTTGCTAACCAAAAAACGGGCAGAATGAATCATTGGAACTCAATTGGAATGAGAGTTAAGCCACGCTTCCATATGCACATTGAAAAGGTTTGGATGTTCCATCATGGGCACATGTCCACATTTTTTAACCCAAAACAGAGTAGAGTTTGGTAGTAAACGATTGAAGTCATTTCCAACTTCAGGTGGAGTTACAATGTCATTTTCTCCCCATATTATAGCAGTTGGGATTTGGATTTTTGGCAAATCTTTTGCCATATTATGTCGAATTGCACTTTTGGCAATTGCGAGAATCTTAATCAGTTTTTTTCGGTCATTGACGGTTTCAAATACCTCATCAATAATCTCGTCAGTAGCTACCTTAGGGTCATAAAAAACCTCCTGACATTTCCTTGTCATATAGTCTTTGTCTTCTCTCTTTGGGTAACTTTCACCCATAGAATTTTCATAGAGCCCAGAACTTCCTGTGATTATAAGCCCTTTGATGTTTTTGGGATATAACAAAGAAACCAGCAGACCAATATGTCCACCAAGCGAGTTTCCTAGCAAAACAACTTCAGATAAATTCAGATGCGAAATAAATTGATTGACATAGTTGGCAAACTCTTTGACATTGGTTTTAAGTAAAGGCAAGTCGTAAATAGGGAGCATGGGAATAATCACCCGATATCCTTTGCCTGGAAAGTGGTCAGTAACACCTTGAAAGTTGCTCAAACCGCCCATAAGACCATGAAGAATTAAGATTGGCTTTCCAGTGCCTACTTCTAGGAATTTAAATTTCCCCAATGTTTTTATTGATTGTTTCATTTAGTTGAAGCCAATATAGTTCGCAAATATAACTATTTCAAGTCAGTTGCCTTATTCATTTGGCATAATAGTGAAAGCAAATGCTTTTGAACTTACAATCTCAATCGAGTTTGCATAATAAAATTCCAATAACCTCATTGTAAATGATTTAAGCAGCTTACAAGCTTAAGGTGTTTGAATTTATCAACAAAGTGGTAAAAAGTGGTAAAAAGTGGTAATTTATTGATATATTTGACTCAATTCAAGTCGGAAAATGCACGTAGTTGGCACTTATGAATGCAAATTAGATCCTAAGGGTAGGGTAAAACTTCCCGTGTCTCTAGTCAAGCAGATGAAAGGCGTTGAAACCTTTGTTCTAAAGCGTTCTGTATTTCAAAAATGCTTGGAGCTTTACACGCTAAAAGAGTGGTCAGCCATGATGGAGAAAGTGAATAAGCTCAATCGATTCAGAAAGAAAAACAACGATTTTATTCGCCGATTTACTGCAGGGGTCAAAATGATCGATTTAGATGCTGCGACCAGGATATTAATTCCTAAGGATTTACTTGGGATTGCTTCTTTGAATAAATCGCTTGTTCTGTCATCTGCAATCAACATGATTGAAATCTGGGATAAGGAATTTTACGAACAAGCCATTGACGATGCTGCTCTTGACTTTGCGGAATTGGCAGAAGAGGTGATGGGAAATCATGACGAAGATGTATCATAATCCTGTTTTATTGGAAGCTTGCCTTGAGGGGTTGGCTCTCAAGGAATCAGGCACTTATGTCGACGTGACTTTTGGCGGAGGTGGGCATACCAAAGCCATTTTAGATTTGATTGGAAGTGACGGAAAGGTTATTGCTTTTGACCAGGATGAAGATACCATTGAAAATTCATGGCAGGATGAGCGCTTGATTTTTATCCATCAAAATTTCACCTATCTACAGCCTTTTTTACGATTTAATAATATAGAAAAAGTTGATGGGATTCTTGCAGATTTAGGCGTTTCATCGCACCAAATTGACACACCAACTCGCGGGTTTTCTACACGATTTGATGGCCCACTTGATATGAGAATGAGTTCTTCGGAGGGGACATCAGCAAAGGACGTGATTTACAATTACACAAAAGAACAGCTGAGTGATATCTTTTATCAATATGGAGAATTGACGAATGCGCGCAAGATCGCCTCTAGGATCGTTGAGTGCAGAGAAAAAAAACCCATCGAAACAACTTTGGAATTAGCTGACCTCCTTCGCCCTCTTGTTCCTTTAAAGACCCAACATAAAGTTTTGGCCCAAATTTTTCAAGCTCTTCGCATTGAGGTCAATCAAGAGTTGGAAGCCCTAAAATCGCTTCTCGAGCAAAGCGCAGAAGTCCTCAATCATAATGGAAGACTTTGTGTGATCAGTTATCACTCTTTAGAAGATCGCCTTGTTAAGCGCTTTATTCAGCATGGTTGCTTTGAAAACGAGCCAGAAAAAGATGAGTTTGGACGCTCATACAAGCCTCTCAAAAAGGTAGGCAACATGAAATTACCCACGGGCATAGAGATTGAAAATAATAAACGTGCACGCAGTGCCAAACTGCGAATAGCTGAGAAAATATGAGACAAAGTATGTTAGAAATTCTTCGAGGTTCTTTCTTGGTGCAGCAAGGTGCCTTGCGGAATTGGCGGCTCATATTTTTCTTCTTTTTTCTGGCTGGTGTTATGATTACATCCTCTCACAATATCGACCAAAAGGTGATGCAGATTTCGTCCTTAAACTCCGAAATCCAAGAGTTAAAAAGTCAGTTTGCAGAAACGAGAACCCAAGCCATGTATATGCGTTTGGAAACGGAAGTAAAAAGCAAATTATCCAAACGTGGATTTGTATCCTCTGTCACTCCGCCAACAAAAATCATCATTGAATAAGACAAATGGAAAAGCAAAAGAGACTGATTTCTAGATTTTCATTTGTGGTGTTTGGACTTTTTCTGCTCGGGTTTGGGATTGGATATAAAATCATTCACATTCAACTTGTAGAAGGAGACTCCTACAAGCTTCTCGCTGAAAAAACAACCGTACAAAACTTTGAAATTCAACCGATTCGCGGAAATATATATGCGCATGACGGTAGTCTTCTTGCCACTTCAGTTCCGAAATACACCATTCATTTTGATGCAGCTACAGTCACTACAAGTCGTTTTGAGATTCATTTGCATGCACTTGCAGACTCTCTCGCCGCTCTATTGGGGAACACCCCAAATCATTATCATAACCTACTTGTTGATGCTCATAAAAAACAGCATCGTTACAGACGCATCGCAAATGATCTGAGCTATGGTCAAATGACTCGCTTGCGAACTTTTCCATTGTTTCGATTGGGAGGTGTTCTAGGGGGCTTGGTTGTAGAGCGGAAGACCGTGCGTGAAAGACCTTTAGGTAAAATCGCTGAACGCACCATTGGTTATGAACAAGAGCAGCCAAACGGGAGCTACCTACGCGTTGGGCTTGAAGGTGCTTTTGGAGATGAATTACGCGGAATCCCTGGGTTACAACTGCGTCAAAAAATCGCAAATGGAGAATGGAAACCGTTAAGCGATTCATATCTACAAGAACCACAAGATGGGTATGATATACAAACAACACTTGATGTCAATATTCAAGATGTCACTCACCATGCTTTGCTAGGGGCTCTTGAAAGCTTTGAAGCTGATCACGGAACAGCTATCGTAATGGAAACAGAAACAGGAGCGATTCGTGCCGTGGCAAACTTGGGTCGTACTAAAGAGGGGAAGTATTACGAAAAACTTAACTACGCAATTGGGGAATCACACGAACCAGGTTCCACATTTAAACTGATGGCACTTGTAGCCGCTCTCGAAGATCAAGTTGTCGATACTACGACAGTTTTTGATACGCAAAATGGAGAACTGACTTTTTATGGCAAATACAAAGTGCGTGATTCTCGTAAGGGGGGCTATGGCAAAATTCCGATTACCGAAATTTTTGAGCGTTCCTCAAATACAGGAATGGTTCAGGCAATATACAATGAGTACAATACAAAACCAGAGCAATTTGTAAATCGTCTGATGAATATGGGTCTCAGCGAGCCGCTGGGATTACCTATCGTAGGCGAGGCAAAACCAGTAATCCCACATCCCGATAAAAAAGGGTGGAGTGGGATTTCTCTTCCATGGATGGCCTATGGGTATGGGGTGTTAATGACGCCAATGCAGACGCTTACTTTCTATAACGCTATTGCCAATGGCGGAGTCATGGTCAGACCTAGATTTATTGAAGGTACTCAAAACACGAGGAGCCAAATCAAAAAGCAGTCTGAAGTCGAAATCATCAACCCTTCCATTTGTTCCAAAGAGACGATCGGTAAGGTCAAAAGTATGTTGAAAGGAGTGGTGGAAAAACCTTGGGGTACAGCTAATAATATTTACGACCCCAATTTTGCAATTTCTGGTAAAACGGGAACCTGTCAGTTGGATTACAACACAAACGAGGTACAATACATGGCGAGTTTTGTAGGATATTTTCCTTCAGACCATCCTAAATACTCATGCATTGTGGTCATTCACCGGCCTGATAAAGAAAAAGGATATTTTGGAAATCAGGTAGCTGCGCCAGTTTTCCAAACTATTGCACACAAGCTATACAGTTCAATTCCAAGAGAGACCAAACTCAGCCGAGATCGCTATTTGGAAATCACGGGCAATAAGACCGAGACCAACCGAAGTGTAGTCGAAGCCAATGTCAAACTCATCAAAACACAAAAGAAATCCTGATGCAACTCAAAGAATTACTTTTTGGTGTATCCATAGAGTCTGTTTTTGGGACCACATCCGTATCGATTGATCACGTGACCGTAGACTCACGTCAGGTCGAACCCAATGCATTGTTTATCGCTATTCGTGGAGAGTTTCATGATGGCCATAAACACATTGAGGGTGCTGTAAAAAAGGGGGCTATCGCAATCCTTTGCGAAGAATTACCCAAAAAGCAAGAGGAAGGAATCACGTATGTGCAAACCTTCCAATCCCGAAGTGCCTATGCATTGATAGCGTGTAATTATCACAATCGACCTTCTGCCAAACTCAGTCTTGTAGGCGTGACAGGAACCAACGGCAAAACATCGATTGTTCAATTATTGTTTGAGGTATTCCAGCGCCTCGGGTTTTCAGTTGGCAAGTTATCCACCATTGCCAACTCAATTAACGAGCATTACTACCCAGCCACACACACAACACCTGACCCGATGGAGATTAATTCCTTTTTAGCAAAAATGGTCGAAGCGGGTGTTTCGTATTGCTTTATGGAAGTTTCGTCTCATGGGATTGACCAACATCGTATAGAGGGGCTTCATTTTACAGGAGGGATCTTCACCAACCTTACGCATGATCACCTCGACTATCACAGGACTTTTGAAAGTTATAGAGACACCAAAAAGAAGTTTTTTGACAAACTACCACCAACTGCTTTTGCACTTAGCAATCACGATGATAAGAATGGAAAGTATATGTTGCAAAATTGCGCTGCAAATCAGCATTACTATGCGTTAAAGAGCACAGCTGAATTTAAAGTGAAAATCCTTGAGCATGACTTTTCGGGAATGCAACTTCGGATAGATGGAAAAGAAACATGGGTGACATTGGTTGGTGACTTCAACGCATCGAATATGTTGGCGGTATACGCATGCACACAGTTACTAGGAGAGAATGCAGACCAGAGTCTAAGTGCTTTGAGTGCGGTAGAGCCCATAACAGGACGGTTTAATCTTGTCAGTGGAGGTTATCCAGTCCAAGCTATTGTTGATTATGCTCATACGCCAGCTGCATTAAACCACGTATTGGAGACTATCAACAAAATCAGAACTGGAAATGAGATTTTAATCACCGTCTTTGGTTGTGGGGGAGATCGCGATAAGGCAAAACGCCCGCTTATGGGACGGATTGCCTCAACATTAAGCGATAAAGTCATTTTTACTTCTGATAATCCACGCAATGAAGACCCTGAGAAGATTATAGAGCAGATCGAATCAGGTGTGCCAGCAGAACATTTTAAAAAATACATCAGTATCTCTAGCCGTGTACAAGCGATAAAAACGGCTTGTCAGCTTGCCCATAAAGGAGATATCATTTTGGTGGCAGGGAAGGGTCATGAAACATTTCAAGACATCAAAGGTGAGCGTTTAGATTTTGACGACGCAAAGGAGTTAAAACAACATTTACAAAACAAGAACTAATGCTATACTATCTGTTTGAATATTTAGAACAAGAATTCCAGCTTCCAGGAGCTAGTTTATTCCAGTTCATCAGTTTTCGAGCTTCCATAGCAATCATTTTTTCACTACTTGTCTCTTTGATTTTTGGGAAACAAATCATTCAGCTCTTACTCCGTAATCAAATGGGGGAGAGTATCCGAGATCTGGGCCTGGAAGGTCAAAAAGAAAAAGTTGGCACGCCGACTATGGGTGGTCTTATCATAATTCTGGCAACCCTTGTGCCCGTATTGTTGTTTGCCAAACTCGACAATATCTATATCCTTCTTCTCATCATCACAACCATTTGGATGGGAAGCATCGGATTTATAGATGATTATATCAAGATTAAGCGAAAAAATAAAGAAGGTCTTAAAGGAAGGTTTAAAATTATTGGCCAATTTGGTTTGGGCCTTATTGTCGGGATCACGCTTTATTTCCATCCTGATGTGACCATAAGAGAAAACACCACCCTAGGACAAGAGATTGTTGTCAATGAAAAATCGACAAAAACCACAATTCCATTGATGAAAAACAATGAATTTGATTATGCCGAGGTGATTACTTGGATTGACAAATCTTGGTCTGTCTATGCTTGGTTGGTCTTTATTCCGTTTGTGATCTTTATTGTGACGGCGGTTTCAAATGGTGCAAACCTCACTGATGGAATAGATGGACTGGCAGCAGGAACAGCAACCCCAATAGTATTGGTATTGGGGGTTTTTGCTTGGGTATCGGGCAACATTATTTTCTCAGATTACCTCAATGTCATGTACATCCCCGATGTGAGTGAACTCGTGATTTTTATCGCGGCATTTGCTGGGGGTCTAGTCGGATTTTTATGGTACAACACCTATCCAGCACAGGTATTTATGGGCGATACAGGAAGTTTGACTATAGGAGGGATTATTGCTGTTCTCGCACTTTCGGTTCGAAAAGAATTACTCATTCCTGTTTTGTGCGGTGTTTTCTTCATTGAAAGCTTGTCAGTCATCCTTCAAGTGGGGTATTTTAAGTACACCAAAAAGAAAACCGGAGTTGGAAAACGAATTTTCTTGATGGCACCTGTCCATCATCATTTCCAAAAGCAAGGATATCACGAGAGTAAAATCGTAACCCGTTTTTGGATTATCACTATCGCTCTTGCCATCATTTCACTTGTAACCCTAAAAATCAGATAGCCAATGTCAAAAAATTTGATAGTATTAGGTGGGGGAGAGAGTGGAGTTGGCGCAGCAATTCTTGGTCACTTCCTTGGCTATCATGTCTTTGTGAGTGATAAAGGGGTAATTGGTGAGTCCTACCAAAAAGAATTGGACGATCATCATATTGAATGGGAACAAGGGCAACACACTTCTGATCGAATTATAAAAGCCGATTTGGTTATAAAAAGCCCAGGGATTCCCCCAAATGTATCAATCATCGAAGAAATCAGGTCTGCTGAGATTCCCTTGCTTTCAGAAATTGAATTTGCCTCACTAAACACAGATGCGGAGTTGATTGGTATCACAGGTACAAATGGAAAAACGACTACGGCCATGCTTACGCATCACTTACTTGCATCGGCAGGAAAGTCTGTTGCTCTTGCTGGGAATATTGGGTCAAGCTTTGCCAAAGCAGTAACTACAAGCTCACCCGATTACTGGGTACTTGAGCTCAGTAGTTATCAATTGGAAGACATCGATTCCTTCCACCCGCGATATGCTGTGATTACCAATCTAACACCAGACCATTTAGATCGCTATGACAACAGTTTTGAGGGTTATGTTGATGCCAAGTTTTGCATGTTGAAAAATCAAACGAGTGCGGACTATTTCATCTACGATGATACAGATGATGAAATCAAGTTGGCAATAGAACGACACAAGCCCAAATCGCAACGCATACCCTATACAGATAAAACAATAAAACACGAACGATTTAATACAACCGATATGATTAGGATTGACAATCCCTCGTTGGAGGGAATTCACAATGCCAAAAATGCAATGGCAGCAGCGACCATTGCCCAGTTGGTCAACATTCGTAAACAAACCATACGGGAGAGTTTGCGAACCTTTCAAGGCGCTCCGCACCGATTGGAGAAGGTGCTACGTATTCTTAAAGTAGATTATATAAATGATTCCAAAGCAACCAATGTCAACGCAACATACTACGCACTTGACAGTATGACACGTCCAACAATTTGGATTGTGGGTGGAGTTGACAAAGGGAATGACTACGCCAAACTCATGCCATTGGTTCGTAAAAATGTAAAGGCCATTATTTGCCTTGGGCTCGACAATGAAAAAATTATTGATTGTTTTTCTCCAGTTGTGAACCTTCTGGTGGAAGCAGGGTCGATGTCTGAAGCTGTTCAGGCATCCTATGACTTGGCAAAGCAAGGAGATGCTGTATTGTTGTCGCCAGCTTGTTCAAGTTTTGATCTTTTTGAAAACTATGAAGATCGGGGGAATCAATTTAAAGAACTCGTTCGTCAACTGTAATTATGCGTTTTATCACAAAACATATACACGGAGATCGCGCCATATGGGCTATTGTAGCCCTGCTGTCTGTGTTTTCATTTTTACCCGTTTATAGCGCAAGCTCCAACCTGGTATATGTTTTAGGAATTGGTTCTATTACTGGTCATTTGATCAAGCATGTTGCTATCGTTTTGATTGGAATCGGTATTATGTATGCGACACACCGCATTCCATTCAAATACTTTAGCGGATTGTCTGTCATTGCGCTACCTATTGTTTGGGTATTGTTGGTTTACACCGCCCTGCAAGGCAATTTGATAGATGGCGCAAATGCAAGTCGTTGGATTAAAATTCCCATACTTGGCTTGTCTTTTCAAACATCAACATTAGCTTCGGTTGTGCTGATGGTGTATGTAGCTCGATACCTCTCAATTAATAAAGACAAAGACATTAATTTTTGGCGGAGTTTGCTCGTTATGTGGCTGCCTGTCTTATTGATAATTGCGACCATCTTACCAGCAAACCTATCAACCGCAGCTTTATTGGTTGCTTTGGTGTTTGTGTTGGCATTTATTGGGGGTTATCCCAAAAAATATCTGTTGTTGATGTTTGTCACTGCTGTGGTCTTTCTCACCTTGTTTGTCATGACAGCAAAAGCATATCCAGATGCTTTCCCCAACCGCGTCGATACATGGATAAGTCGAATTGAAAGTTTTACTGGTGATGGAGATGCGAATACTAACTACCAAGTGCAACGTGCCAAAACGGCAATTGCTACTGGCGGGGTACTTGGAAAAGGAGCTGGTAAAAGTGTGATGAAAAATTTATTACCTCAAAGTACTTCCGATTTTATCTATGCCATTATTACTGAGGAGTACGGAATGGCTGGTGGCTTAAGTTTGTTGTTTTTATACCTGCTGCTTCTGTTCCGTATATTCATAAGCGTATATAAAACAGAACACTTTTTTGGTCAACTTTTGATAGTAGGAGTTGGACTTCCAATCATTATCCAGTCTTTGGTGAATATGGGTGTTGCAGTTTCGATATTTCCCGTAACTGGGCAACCTTTACCATTAATTAGCATTGGTGGAACTTCCATATGGATGACATTTCTTGCACTTGGCATTGTTCAGAGTGTGACTGGAGGCCGCATGGCAAAAAGCGACGAAAAAAACCCTTTAGCAATTTTGAGTGAAGCAGTTTAAAACCATATTGTCTGGCGGAGGAACAGGGGGGCACATCTTCCCTGCACTAGCGATTGCCAACGCGATAAAAAGTCATAATAGGTCTTCTGAGATTTTATTTGTCGGAGCAAGTCATCGTATGGAAATGAAACGTGTTCCCAAAGCTGGTTTTCCAATCAAAGGGCTTTGGATATCGGGTATTCAGCGTAAGCTTTCAGTTCAAAATCTATTGTTCCCAATTAAGTTAATCTTGAGCTTGTGGCATTCCTATTTAATTTTAAAGCGATTTCAGCCAAAGGTTGTTATTGGCACAGGGGGCTTTGCAAGCGGTCCATTGTTATATATGGCGACCCGAATGAAAATTCCATCACTCATTCAAGAGCAAAACGCTTTACCTGGCATAACCAATCGACTGCTTGGTAAATATGTTCAACGAATTTGTATTGCTCATACGGAAGCAGCAAGATTTTTTCCAAAGCATAAAACAGAGCTTACAGGAAATCCTTTGCGTTCGGAGTTAACTCAACTTAACATCAGCCTTATAGAAGCAAGAAAGAAGATGGGATTATCACTAAAGAAAATGACCTTGCTCGTTGTCGGTGGGAGTCTCGGTGCAAGACGAATAAATCAGCTTATGGCGATTCATCATAGTAGACTTTCTGAGATGGGGGTTCAGGTTGTTTGGCAATGCGGTTCTCTTTATGAAAAAGAATATGTGCCACTTCAAACTGCACATGTTCACATCATGCCATTTATCGATGACATTGCAGTGGCCTATGCGGCGGCGGATGTGATTATTTCACGAGCTGGCGCAGTTGCCGTTTCGGAGCTTTGTCACGTCGGTAAGGCGGTTTTGTTTATCCCATCACCCAATGTGGCAGAAAACCACCAATATAAAAATGCACTTGCAATAGCCAATAAGGATGCGGCTTTCGTCATCCAAGAAAATGAACTGGATCAAAAATTCCAAACTCAATTAGATGTTCTTATTTCCAATAAAAAGAAGAGAGAAACACTAGGGAAAAACATTAAAAACTTGGCAAAACCAGATGCCACTCAATCGATTGTCAAACAAATTAAATCCATGGTTGATGATTAAGCAAAAGCTGTATTTCTTGGGGATTGGTGGAATCGGAATGTCTGCTTTGGCACAGTATTTCATTCAACAAGGGCATGAAGTATATGGGTATGACCGCATCGAAACAGAGATTACCGATAAGCTCATTCAAATCGGCGCAAAGGTGCATACAGATGACCGAGTTGATAGAATTCCATCATTGTGTAAGGACAAGGCCAACACGACTGTTGTATTTACCCCTGCGATTCCACAAGATTTTCAACAGCTCGAGTTTTTCAAAGCAAATGGGTTTGATGTTTTTAAGCGTTCCGAAGTTCTTGGCGAATTGAGCAAAGACCTACATTGCCTTGCTGTGGGAGGAACTCATGGCAAAACCACAACATCCTCAATTCTGGCACATCTACTTCGTGAAAGTGGAAAAAAAATCACTGCGTTTTTGGGTGGAATTTCATCTAATTTTGACTCTAACTTTATCAGCGAAGGCAACGAATATATGGTGGTAGAGGCAGATGAATTTGACCGTTCTTTTCTAATGCTTCACCCCGACCATCTTTGTATCACATCAATGGATGCAGACCATTTGGACATTTATCACAATGAGGAGAATCTTGAAACGAGTTTTCAATCCTTTGCCGCTCTAGTTTCGAATGCAAACTACCGCTGGGTTCGAGAGGGACTTGATGTTTCAGGTGTTACATTTGGCACCAGCAAACATGCAGAGGTTCGGGTCGAACATATCAGAATCGATAATGGTCATTATGTTTTTGATTTTCACAGTAAGGGTCAAATATTAAAGGATCTTCAGCTTTGTCTTCCTGGGGAACATAATTTGATGAATGCAACAGTAGCCATCGCAATGGGATTGTCTGTTGGTTGTGATCCCCAGTCAATCGCGATGGCTCTGCAGGGTTTTCGAGGTGTTGACCGCCGCTTTAGCGTTCGAATCGAGGAACCCACGGTGGTAATAGATGATTATGCTCATCATCCAACTGAAATCAATCAAATGGCGGATGCGATCAAACAGTTTTACCCTTCTGCTAAACGACTCGCAGTGTTTCAACCTCATCTGTTTAGTAGGACGAGGGATTTTTGTCAGGGATTTGCGGAGAGTTTGTCTCAGTTCCATCACACCATATTGCTAGATATCTATCCAGCACGTGAGTTGCCGATTCCAGGAATTACTAGCCAATCTATCCTTGAAATGATGAGTGGGTCGGTTGAAATTGTATCCAAAAAACAATTGCCAGAAAAGGTGGCTAATGCTGGTGCAGACGTTGTTGTGGTTATGGGAGCAGGCGATATTGCTGTTGAGGTCCAACCAATTGTAGAACATCTAAAACGAACGTCCTATGTGGGTTAGAGTGATGTCATTTTCTTTTTGGATCGTGCTCTCAATCGGTATGATTGTGCTGTCTTCACATCGAAATTCTGCAAGATCAATCCAAAAATTCCAAGTGCACATTGATGAGAATTACCCACAGATGATTTCTAAAGATTCAGTTGATAAAATGTTAAAACTTGTCTTCAAAGATTCGACGAGTAAACAAAAATCTGAAATACATTTAAAGCGTCTTGAGTTGCAACTTGCTCAAAACAATTTAATCAAAAAAACAGAAGTATTTTTAACGTTGGATGACGTTCTTCACATAAAAGTCCTACCGAGGATTCCAGTGGCTCGTGTAAAAGGTAAATCAGAATTTTATCTTGACATTGATGGTAGGCCGATTCCGCTTTCACCCACTCATGATTCGGAAGTCCCAACGATTGTTAATGATCCCGATTTCGATCGATACGAAGCCCTCTCTGCTCTTTCCATTGCGATTGCTCAAGATGGCTTTTTAGCATCTCATATTGGATACATTCTAGATCATGGAGACGAGGTGTCTATGCATGTGATTGATCAGAATTACCTAATCAAGATTAAGTCCGTTGATGATATTAAAACAAAATTTAAAAAATATAAAGCTTTTTATGCTGTAGCCACAGATAAAGGTGTGATTGGAGACTACATGGAAGTTGCATTAGATTATAGTAACCAAATCATTTGTAAAAGAAACACGTTATGAAGCTAGAAAATAAAGGGGTAGGTTTAGATATTGGAACCACAAAAATTGTTGCCATGCTTGGGCATAAAAACGAGTATGGAAAACTTAAAATTATCGGAGCTGGAAAATCCGAAAGCTTAGGGGTTCACAGAGGAGTAGTCAACAACATTACCCAAACGATTCAATCCATTCAATCCGCCGTACAAGAGGCAGAAGCAACATCTGGCGAAACGATTCGAGAGGTGGTTGTTGGGATTGCTGGTCAACACATCCGCAGTCTTCAACATAGTGATTATATCACAAGGCCAAATCCTGAGGAGGTCATTCAGGAATCGGATGTGGAAGAGTTGATAAACCAGGTATACAAACTTGTTATGCTTCCGGGGGAAGAGATTATTCATGTCCTTCCGCAAGAGTTTAAAGTCGATGGGCAGTCTGAAATCAAAGAGCCAATCGGCATGTATGGCGCGCGCTTGGAAGCCAATTTTCATGTAGTCGTTGGTCAAATGTCATCTATTAGAAATATTGCACGATGTGTAAAATCAGCTGGCTTGGAGTTTGGTGGGATTACATTGGAGCCCTTGGCATCATCTTCAGCGGTATTGAGCAAAGAAGAAAAAGAAGCTGGTGTTGCCCTTATCGATATTGGTGGTGGCACAACAGATCTTGCTATCTTTAAGGATGGGATTATTCGTCATACCTCGGTAATTCCTTTTGGTGGAAACATCATTACTGAAGACATCAAAGAGGGCTGTTCGATTATTGAAAAGCAAGCAGAGCTTCTCAAAACAAAATTTGGATCTGCATGGCCAGGTGAAAATAAAGACAATGAAATTGTTGCCATACCAGGGCTACGTGGACGAGATCCAAAAGAAATCACACTAAAAAACCTTTCTAAAATCATTCATGCACGTGTCACCGAAATAATAGAAAGCGTATATGTCGAAATAAAAAACTACGGACACGAAGAACAAAAGAAAAAGTTGATCGCAGGAGTCGTTTTAACAGGAGGAGGCAGTCAACTAAAGCACCTCAAACAACTTGTTGAATATATAACTGGGATGGATACCCGAATTGGATTTCCTAACGAACATTTAGCAGGGGATGAGCATGCAGAGTCAACCGCAAGCCCGATGTTTTCAACTGCTGTTGGTTTGGTTATGAAAGCGGTCGAACAAATGAGCGCATATGAGGAGTTAGCTGAAGAGGAACATGAAGCCAAAGAACCGCCGACAGGTGAATCTACAGAGCAACAGGAAGTAAAAAAGCGAAGATCCATCTTTGATCGATTTACAGAGGGAATTAGAGAATTTTTAGATAACGCAGAATAAATAAGCACCTATGGAATTAGATTATCAAAAAATAGATTTTGACTTACCGAAAAATCAAAGCAACGTTATAAAAGTAATTGGCGTAGGCGGCGGTGGTAGTAATGCGGTAAACTATATGTACCATTTGGGGATTAAGGGTGTTGATTTTGTGGCTTGCAATACCGATGCTCAAGCTTTACAAAATAGTCCATTACCCAATAAGATTCAGCTTGGGGTATCACTTACAGAAGGTCTTGGAGCAGGTGCAAATCCTGAAATTGGAGAGCGTTCGGCGATTGAAAGTGTCGATGAGCTTTCCAGAATGCTTGCTACCAATACAAAGATGATTTTTATTACTGCCGGAATGGGTGGAGGAACTGGCACGGGTGCTGCGCCAGTGATTGCCAAGATGGCACGTGATATGGGAATTCTCACAGTTGGAATTGTCACGATGCCCTTCCAGTTTGAGGGAAAAACACGCAACGATCAAGCGGAAGTGGGATTGGCAAAGCTCAGAAAATTTGTCGATTCAATTATTGTTATTAATAACAACAAACTTCGAGAAGTATATGGTGATCTTGGATTCAAACAAGGCTTTGCAAAAGCCGATGAGGTGCTGGCTAATGCATCTCGAGGAATTGCAGAGGTTATTACTCATCATTATACCCAAAACATAGACCTTCGGGATGCAAAAACGGTATTGGCTGATAGTGGAACAGCGATCATGGGATCAGCGACTTCTTCTGGATCAAATCGAGGGGAGGAAGCAGTTGCAAAAGCACTTGATTCACCACTGCTTAATGATAATAAAATCATTGGCGCGAAAAATGTCTTATTGCTTGTTGTTTCTGGTGGAGATGAGGTGACCATAGATGAGATTGGAATCATCAACGAGCACATCCAACGAGAAGCGGGTCATGGTGCGAATATCATTATGGGAATCGGAGAAGATGCATCATTGGGTGAGGATATTGAAGTAACGATTATAGCAACTGGATTTGATATCGAACAACAAGAAGAGATTATTCATGCCGATCCTAAAAAAATCATTCACACCCTCAATGATGAGCAAACGGTCATACATACCCTTGAGAGTGATCCGAACGAAGCAGATTTATTTTCGGAGCTATCTCCAAAATCTGAAGACAAACAGCAAATGGAAGAACTTGTGCAAACGACAGAATTGATTCGATCGATTGAGGTTTGTCATGAAGACGTTTCTGAACCAATTCACGAGCCTCTTCAGGACGATGAAGAGTTTATTATCCATGAACTTCCAACTGAAGTAAATGAGATTGATGTTGTTGATCATGAGGAAATTGTAGTTGATACAAAACCATTTGATAGTCCGATTGATGAGACCAAACAAAGTATTGATAATTTAGAAAATGAGGTTCCAATACTTTTCCATTTGGAAGAGCAACCCCAAACACAAGCATTTCAGGAAATTAAACCAGTCTCAACCTCAGTGCAAGTCGAGGAGGACAAAGAAACACCAACGATAAAAAAGTACAATTTAGAAGATTATATTGAGCCAGTTTCTGAAGAGAAGGAAATTAAAATGACTGCTGAGCCAACTCCAAAGGAAGAAGTAAAAAAAGAAGCTTTATCTGAAAAGGAAGAGGAGGAATTAACTCCGCTAAACAGCACTATTACACAAGGACTCGCACGGCGTGCAGAAGAAAGGCGAAAGAAACTTAAGTCATTTAACCATAAATTTATGACTAACAGAATTGATGAGCTCGAAAAAGAACCAGCTTACAAAAGAGCTCAAGTCGATATGAGTGCAGAGCAAGACCTATCTCGTCTTTCTGTTGATAAAGATTCTAATGATGAGATGCGAATACGGAAAAACAATTCTTTTTTACACGATAATGTAGATTAAAAATGAACTTTCAAGACCAATTAAATTTTAAACTCAAAGTTGCCATGCGTGAAAAGAACAAGGTTGCTTTAGAGTCATTGCGCGCGATCAAATCTGCCATATTATTGCTGCAAACACAGTCGGGTGCTAAAGGAACTCTTTCCGATGCTGAAATCACAAAACTATTACAAAAACTTGTTAAGCAGCGCAAGGAGAGTGCCTCAATCTTCAGGGAACAGGGGCGAGTGGATTTAGCAGAGTACGAGGAAGCTCAAATTGAGGTTATCAGTCAGTTTTTACCAGAGCAGCTTTCTGCGGAGGGAGTAGAGAAAGTTGTTGACGAGATCATTCAGTCGGTGGGCGCTAAAACAATGAAAGACATGGGTAAAGTTATGGGTATGGCAAACAAACAATTGGGTGGTAAAGCTGATGGAAAACTTATCGCAGAGATTGTAAAAAATCGCTTGAGCTAACTGTAAGACTATTCTAGGGAAAGTTAGTACATTCGCAGATACAAAGGCCCAGTAGTTCAACTGGATAGAATATCAGATTTCGGCTCTGAGGGTTGGGGGTTCGAATCCTCCCTGGGTCACTATAAAAAACAAATATATTATTTGCTTTATTAGGTTATTGATTTAACATTAATCCTCTACTCTCCTTATGTACTTTATTAAAAATAACTTTATATTTTCAGGAATTTTACCTTTAAATTTATTCAATTTGCAAATTATTTTTAGAGAATTTGATGTTAATTTCAAAAAGATTTATTTGCATAAATAAATTATTATTTTTAACTGTTTTTTTAAAAAATTTAAAACTGACACCAGCTCTTTTTTATTTTCGATATATACTCAAAAAATACCTTAACAAGATTGGTTTTCATATTGCAGACCGTTTTCTAATGGTGCCAAAAATGACGTTTAGGGAGTATCGTTTTTTTAAAGACTATTTATCACAAAATACATCAGCTCTTTTTTTAGAGAGCGGATCGGGCGGAAGTACTTTGGTTGCTAACCGCCTTGGGTTACAGTTTTATACCTACGAAACCAGTGAGGATTATGCTTTATATATGAATAAATTGCTTAAAGCATATAAAGTAATTCATATTTCAGTAGGAAAAGTTCACAAGTTTGGACGCCCGATAGAGGTAAACCCCACAATTACTCATAAAATTTCAAGTGTATTTGATGGAAATCTACTAAAAAATGTGAATCAACAAGTAATTGTTTTTCTCGATGGGCGCTGTCGTGTCTTAACTGCCGCACACATTCACCCTCATCTCTCAGATGAGGATAGTGTCTTAGTACATGACTTTACAAGATTAAAATATCAAGATATTCTTCAAGCTTATCGAGTTGTTCATCAAATTGATTCATTAGTGCTTTTAAAAAAGAAAACAATTTCCAATCAAGCTCTTGAAAAGCTTTATAAAAAGTATGAGCTTGATATAGAGTAATTTTATAGCATTCTCTATTTTATCTTGAAATCAAAAGGTCGTAGTGGATAGGGTTTTTCCCAATTTTCTCGAAACTTGTAAACCCTTTCTTTTGTAGAATGGTTTTCAATCGATTAACGTCAATCCAATTTGTATTAACTTCACAAAAAATTTGAAATACATTTTCAAAAAATGAACATTTGATCAACTGATTGATCACAATTTCCTCGTGCCCCTCAACATCGATTTTAATGAAGATTCGACTGTGGACTGGAATCAATTCATTCAACCCCTGATAATCTACGATCTCTACAGTTTCACTTTTTAAACTTTCCATGCTACTAAGTTCACGAATAGAATTTTTTCCAGAATGACCTTCACTGATATGAAGTTGAATCTGACCCGACTCATGGCTGATACCTTTTTGGATTACCTTACAGTTTTTGATATGATTAATCTTCAAATTTGCCTCCAATAGTTTACTGGTTTGTAAATAGGGTTCAAACGCGATGACTTGGTCTATATTTTTGTTTTGTCCCGCCAGAATGCTGTAAAGCCCCTGATTCGCACCAATGTCCACAAATTGGGTATTTGTGTCTATACTTTTAATCAGATTGCTCAGAAATGTTCCGTAAGTTCCTTTAAAATAATACTTAAAGGTTCTGTCTTTAAAAGCTGGTAAAAGGTAAATGCCATAGATTGATTTAACTTGTTTTTTGGGCTTGATTATATACTTGTAAACAAGAAAGATTGATTTATATATTTTTTTACGAAAGTAAAAAGGGATCATACTCCAATAATGCATTTATAAATTCTGTTGAGTTTTTGTAAAATATTTTTTTAAAACCATTAAAGATATTAATTTCTCCCTACGGCTGTTCTTAAACTGCTCTACGTAGGCATTTGCATTTTGAATAATGCTCAAGCATTTTTCTGTATTATTAATAAAATATGTTAACCTTTCTTCCAAGTCTGAATAATCGTCCTTTATCTTAATATAATGGTAATCAGGAATTAACCGCCCTTCCATAAACCAAGTTTCAAACTGGGGTTTTGTCATAACCGCAATAGAATTTGACGACATTACCCACTTCAGATTTGATGAAACATCGATTCCCTCCAAACACAGAATAAACTTATATTTTAAATGTTCCTCAATTGATATCTTTTTCTTGTACCAAAAATGATATTTGCTATTTTGATTGGTTTGGCCTAAATCACAGAAAGGATGATCAAAATATCGTTTGTAAAATGCAATTCTTTTTGGCTTTTTATCGCTCACTCCCCCACGACCAATCAACATGTTTTTTTTGCTTTCAAAAGGGTTTGTATCATGAACAAAAATGAAATGTCTTACCTTATTTAGCTTTAAAATAACTGAGTTTTCGTTATTATCTCCGATTGGTCTACTTTTCACCAAAGAGGGTATTTTTGGAACGCTGGTAATGTCCCCAAATTCAAAGTTAGCTAGAAGTTTAGGGTTAAAATACCGAGTAACTTCGTAGCTATCAAAAAAATAGGTTGAGTGTTTTTTTCCTCTTTTAAGCTCATTCAAAGATTTAGATTTTTTTGGAAGCGTATATGAGTCATTTAATTTGTTGTAGTAATGAACACGTTTATACAGATAGTCAATATCATTCTCAGGTTTTGGGAGAATCAATCCTTTTAAACGATTTCGGAAATACCAACGCGGTATCAGTAGAAGGAGCACATTTTTAGTATAGTAAAGAAGCTTTATGTTTTTATGAATTTTTATTCCTAGCATTACAATTTATATCGCTTATTAAGCCAATCTATGAAGTAAGTTTGTTTGGATGGAGGGCATAAGTTTAAGTCCTGAAGATTTAAAAACAATTTATATTTCTTATTACAAAAATAATTGAGTTTAAACTTCAACCAAAAATTCGGTTTATTATATGAACGAAAATGAACCATTTGATAGTCATTCATAACGACACAACTCCCATTTTTGATTTCTAAATGATTGGCAACCCCCTGCATTAGAAACTGCTCGGGACTTCTAAATTTAAAGCTGCTGTTCAGTTCTTCCATTTCATGGTGATCAGAAAAAAATAATTGCATCGTTGAAATACGCATCGGCTGGGGAGTGTGATGAAATTTAAAAAGTTTCTGGAACCCGACAATCTTAGCACTTTTTTCCTGCGCATTTACGTGTCCCGCTTGGTTGACTTTTTTCGTAATACGAAATCTCTTGTAAAAAATATTTTCCTTAAACGGTCTCCACTTCCCCCTGATTACAGGTAGATTATTTATAAAAAAATCGGATTTACTTACTTCACGTAATAAAATCATATCGTCATTGAAGTAAATAAAGTGTTCAGCTAGACCAGGAATATGATGAATTTTTGTCTCAATACTCCTTGAATTAAATACGGGGAGTGATGATTTATTGTCTCTATATATCTCTGTGTGATCGACAACTTTTACTTTTTTATACCTATCAGATTTTTTATCAATTAGAAATTTGGGTATTTGGTTGTCTGTTACGACAAATATGTTTCGAATAAAATCCGCGTATTTTAGAATTGAGTGGATACAATATTCAATTTCATTTGCTTGGGCATAACGACAAAAAAAATCTTTGTTTAGATTACGAGTTCCTGGACGGTAATGACGTATTTTTTCTTTATGCTTTTCATCTTCACCATCAACCCAAGTAATGACAGCATCTACAGGATTATCTGAGTCATAGTTTCCCATTTCTAGCTATAAATTTTCAGCTTCTTTTATTGCAATCTATTCGTTGCCCAGCTTTGTATCTTTTCTTCCAACAATGCCAAAGGAATACATCCCGTTTCTAATACTTTTTCATGGAAAGTACTGATCGAAAAATGATCAGCTAAAGTGATGCTGGCGCTCTCTCTTAATTCAAGAATTTTGAGCTGACCAATCTTATAGGACAATGCTTGTCCTGGATTGGCCATATATCGTTCTATTTCAGAAATGATCGCATACTCTGGCTCTGCCTCATTTGCCAAAGAATACGCAATAGCATCTTCTCTTGTCCATCCTTTGGTGTGTAGTCCTGTATCCACAACTAGTCGGATTGCACGATGCATTTCAGCACTGAGCATACCAAAGTATTGATAAGGGTCGTCATACAATCCGAGCTCCTTTCCGAGGGACTCACAATACAGTGCCCAGCCCTCACCATAGGAGCTGTACCACAGTGTTTTTCTAAAATCAGGCAAGGCAGTGTTTTCTTGTTGTAAGGCAATTTGGAAATGATGCCCGGGAATTGCTTCGTGTAAAAATAGGTCTTCATCTGAAAAGATATTGTATTTGGTTACATCTGGAATGGGTACATAAAAAATCCCTGGCCTTGTGCCGTCTAGAGATCCTGGACTGTATTCAGCACTCGCTGATTTTTCACGAAAGGTTTCTGTACGACGTACTTCAAAAGCTGTTTTTGGTTGGAGTGAAAACAAACGATCCACATTGGTTTTCATCTTTTCATGAATCGCATTGAAGTTATCAATCACTTGTTGCGGGTCATCGAAGGGTACAAGTTGAGGCAAGGTTCTCACATGATCGAAAAAGGCATTCAAATCCCCTACAAAACCTACCTGTTTTTTTACTTTTTCCATCTCAGAACGCAAACGCGCGACTTCACGTAAGCCCAACTGATGAATCTCATCAGCGCTCATCGTGGTTGTTGTATAGAGCTGAATGGCATATTCGTAATAGTCTTCTCCAAACGGATAGGCGTCAAATCCACTGCTCAATCGACCTGCTTCCATGTATTCTCCAGTCATAAAGTCATGGATTTGCTGGTATGCTGGCTTTACTTTTTCTTCAATCATTGAGGTGTACGCTGCAGTCAACCGCATCTTGTCTTCTTCTGAAAATTTTTTATTAGGAAGTTGTCTAATGGGACCATAAAACAAATGATTTTCAACATCAGTCAAAGCAATGCTAGCAAGTTGTGGAACAACTTTTTTGATCAGGGATTTTGGCAATACAATCTCTTTTTCGATTCCTTCTTTCATTCGCTGTTCAGCGGTATTGAGCCACACCAAGTAATCATCGAGGCGCTTAAGCCAGTTCTCATAATCATCTACTGTTTTGAAAGGTTGCGCACTACTTCCCCCAGCCAGCTGTCCAATGGTAAGCTGAAGGGTCCACATTTGATTGATTGGCAAGTGGTGGGTTGGGAATTGCAATCGTTTAAGATTGATGTCACATTCCCATGCAAGCACCTTTTTACTCATCAAATCGACTTCGTTTAAACTTCCTTCATCAAGTGAATTGAGTTTTTCAAGAGTAGAGGAGTAGAATTCTTTTTCTTGTGCCATAAATTCATCTGAAAGTGAATTTGGTAAATAGTCGTTGTACCTTTTATCGCCTTGGTAGGTAGCACTCAGCGGAAAGAGTTGTAACGCCTCCTGATGGTAATCGTCCATCAGTTGGTGGAGTTGATCTGTTGGGCTAGGGGTGCTACACGAAAAAAAGACGAGTGTAGATACAATTAAAGTTTGATAAAGTTTCATAGATAAGTTCATTATAATTCGACTTTGAATTTACAATTTTTTAAGTAATGACTATGGGTTTAATATGCGACCAGAACTGTGGTCGTGCTTAGCTCCTGTTACACTGGACAACACATTGATTTGATTTTCTTTTCGCAAAAGTCCTAAAAGTGCAAAGACCAGTGCCTCTTTGTAATCCACAATCGTGCGATCGGGGATTTCCAGAAAACAGCTCGTATGCTGCTGGATTTGATTGATGAGAAAACGATTGTGCGTGCCACCACCAGTGACCAAGCATTTGGTTGCTTTACTTTTTGTAAGTGACAAGCCGATTTGAAAACCAATGTGTTTTGTATAGGTGTGTAGCACCGTTTTTTCATCGTAGTTTGAAAGTAAAGGCAATAGCTGGGACTCTGCAAACTCTCTTGCTAAAGATTTGGGCGGATTGAACTCATAATAGTCTATATCGTTCAACTCGTTTAGCAACGAATTATTACAGGTTCCCCTCTGGGCGAGCAACCCCTTGTCATCGTATTCATAGCCGAGTTTTTGGGCAAAATGATTGAGGATGAGGTTACAAGCTCCAATATCATAGGCAATACGCCTGTTTTGCTCATCAAAAGACAGGTTGGCAAATCCACCCAGATTCAAACAGGCATCAAAGGCGTTAAAAAGTATAGCATCCCCAATTGGAACTAGAGGAGCACCTTGCCCGCCAATGGCAACATCTTGTGCTCTAAAATCATAAACCACTTGGATTCCAGTGTGTTTGGCAATTTCTTCACCCGATCCAATTTGTTTTGTAATGCCTCGATTGGGTTTGTGAAACACAGTGTGTCCATGTGAAGAAATCAAATCGATCGGGGGAAGTATGTGAGTATTAATAAATTCGCTGATATGCTCTCCCAAAAATACGCCGTACTCTCTGTCAAGTGCATCGACTTCAGTTTTAGTACGAAAGAATGCGTTTTCCAGTTTGGATTTCCATATAGCAGAATAAGGAATAGTTTGGGTGGCAAGAATTTGAAAGTCATTGTGGTTGTCAGCAAAGCGGACACAACAAAGATCAAGCCCATCCAAAGAAGTGCCACTCATCAGTCCTAGAACAACAGACATTATATTACGAATTGAACTGAGCAGATAAGTTTGCGATCGTATCAGTTGGGTCTGATGCTGAAAACACATAGCTTCCTGCAACCAAAATATCGGCACCTACAGCTACCAACTGACTTGCATTTTGATCGGTAACACCCCCGTCAATTTCGATCAGTGCACTTGCCTTATTCTCATCGATTAGTGTTCGTAGCTCACGAACTTTTTCATAAGTGGCTTCTATAAACGATTGGCCACCAAAACCAGGGTTTACGCTCATCAAACACACCAAATCGATATCTGCAATGATGTGGGACAAAGATGCAACTGGCGTGTGGGGGTTTAGCGCAACACCGGCTTTTATCCCCGCCGCTTTGATCAACTGTACGCTCCTGTGCAAGTGAGTGCACGCCTCAAAGTGAACGGTCAACACATCGGCTCCTAAATCGGCAAATGTTTGAATGTAGCGATCGGGTTCAACAATCATCAGATGAACATCAAGTGGTTTTGTCGTATGTTTCGCAATCGATTTAATCACTGGCATGCCAAAAGAGATGTTTGGCACAAAAACCCCATCCATTACGTCCAGATGTAACCAGTCCGCATCACTTTGATTTACCACTGCAATATCACGGGCTAAATTGCTAAAGTCAGCAGCTAGTATTGAAGGTGCAATCAACTTTTTGTTACTCATTACCCGAGGTAGGTTTTCAATATTTTACTTCTGGATGTATGTTTTAAACGACGAATTGCTTTTTCTTTGATTTGACGAACACGCTCGCGAGTCAAGTCAAAGGTTTCTCCAATTTCTTCAAGCGTCATTGGGTGTTGGTTGCCCAGTCCAAAATAAAGACGAACCACATCAGATTCTCTTGGAGTTAGGGTTTCAAGAGAACGACTGATTTCTGTTCGCAATGACTCGTGCAACAGCTCACGATCTGGGTTTGGCGATTCCCCACTTCGAAGGACATCATATAAGTTGGAATCTTCACCTTCTACTAACGGTGCATCCATGGATACGTGACGACCTGTATTTTTCATTGATTCCTTGACGTCAGAAACCGTCATATCGAGTTCTTTGGCAATTTCTTCAGCTGAAGGCATACGCTCATGGGCTTGCTCTAGGTATGCATAGGTCTTATTGATTTTGTTGATCGACCCAATTTTGTTGAGCGGTAATCGTACAATTCTCGATTGCTCTGCGAGAGCTTGAAGAATCGATTGACGAATCCACCAAACAGCGTAAGAAATAAATTTAAAACCACGTGTTTCGTCAAATCGTTTTGCGGCTTTGATCAGACCCAGGTTCCCTTCATTGATCAAGTCAGGAAGTGTGAGACCCTGATTTTGATATTGCTTGGCTACAGAGACGACAAATCGTAAGTTTGCCTTTGTTAACTTTTCAAGTGCAATTTGGTCCCCTCCTTTTATACGTTGGGCAAGTTCTACTTCCTCTTCGGCTGTAATCAAATCAACCTTTCCGATTTCTTGTAGATACTTGTCGAGTGAAGCGGTTTCCCTGTTGGTAACCTGCTTTGTAATTTTCAGCTGTCTCATCTTCTTATTTTACAGTGGTTATACGATGAGATGAACCAAAAGGTTACAAAAAAACATTTATTTTTCTAGATGGAGTAAAAAAGCGTAGGACAAGGCGACCTCTTTATATCTTTTAAAACGACCAGAAGCACCACCATGGCCTACCTCCATATTACAATCCATCAACAACAAATTATTATCTGTTTTTGTTGCTCGGAGTTTGGCAATCCATTTGGCGGGTTCCCAATATTGCACCTGACTATCCCAGTAGCCAGTTGTAATCAGTAGATGCGGATAGTCTTTTGCTTCGACATTATCATAAGGAGAATAGGACTTCATATAGTCGTAGTATTCCTTTTCTTTTGGGTTTCCCCATTCGTCAAACTCAAAAGTTGTAAGTGGAATCGTTTCGTCGAGCATGGTAGAGACGACATCGACAAAAGGGACTGCTGCAATAGCGCCATTCCAAAGTTCGGACGACATATTGATCACAGCACCGATGAGCAAGCCACCTGCACTACCTCCTTGCGCATATAAATGATTAGAGGAAGTATAACCCTCTTTTACCAAATGACTCCCAACATCTATAAAGTCGTAAAATGTGTTTTTCTTTTTCAAAAGCTTTCCATCTTCGTACCACGACCGACCTAGATTCTGCCCTCCACGAATATGTGCTATAGCAAATGCAAACCCACGGTCTAGCAGACTCAATCGCGCCGAACTAAACCAAGGATCAATCGTGTTGCCATAGGATCCATATCCGTACAGAAGCAAGGGTTCGTCACCTGATTTTTTAAAGTCTTTGTGGTAGACTAGCGAAACCGGAACTTTTGTTTTCCCATCTCGGCTAGGCGCCAGTATACGCTCTGAACGATAGTTTTGCGAATCGAATTTCCCACCCAATACTTCATCCTGTTTTTTGAGTGTTTTTTCTTTGGTATTTAACTCGTAATCGTAAATCGACGTTGGGGTGGTCAATGAACTGTATCCAAAACGAAGTTGGGTTGCGTTGAATTCTGGGTTTGCAGAAATCCAGGCAGCATAGGTCGGGTCATTGAAAGAGATATAATGCTCAGTTTGATCTTCCCATTTGATGATGCGAAGGCGGGTAAGTCCATTGTGCCGCTCATTGACAACAAGGTGATCCTTAAAAATTTCGATATCTTCCAACAACACATCATTGCGATGCGCGATCAGCTCTGTCCAATTTGATTTTTGCGGACGGTCAACAGTGGTTTTCATTAAACGGAAGTTTTTGGCTTGATCGTTTGTAATGATGTAAAAATCATCTTTATAATGGTCAACAAAGTATTCGAGATCTCGTTCTCGGGGATGAATTACTTGCCAGTTTCCATCTGGGGTATTGGCATCTAAAAACCGATACTCTGTGGAAAGCGTTTGACTTGACCCAATCATCAAAAATTCCCGTGATTTGGTTTTTGAAATCCAACATGAAAAGGTCTCATCTGTTTCTTCATATACGAGTTCATCCGAACTGACATCCGTTCCCAATCTGTGTTTAAAAATCTGATTGGCACGAAGCGTTACAGGGTCTTTTTTGACATAAAAAACGGTTTTGTTGTCATTGGCCCATGTGATTCCACCAGTTGTATTTTCGATTTTATCATCGAGAATTTCTCCCGTTTCTAAATTCTTAAAATACAAGGTGTATTCCCTTCTGGAAACCGTATCGACGCCATAGGCAAGTATGCGGTTATTTTCGCTTACACTCTGACCGCCAATAGAATAATAGGCAAATCCCTCAGCCATTTTGGGAACATCGAGCACCACTTCTTCATCGCTGTCCTCGACAGCTTTTTTCCGACAATGATAGGGATAGTCTTGTGCTTGTTCGAATCGGGTGTAGTAGGTGTAGCCATTCACCGTAACCGGAACCGATGAGTCATCTTGCTTGATTCGTCCGATGATCTCTTCATATAAAGTTTCTTGTAGTTTTTCGTTGGGCTTCATCACCTGTTTGAGGTAGTCGTTCTCTGCATGGAGATAGTCAAGGACATCCTGAGTTTGATCGTCTGCTTGTTCGGCTTCTTTTTGCTCATCGCTCAATCGCATCCAAAAATAGGGATCGACACGTTTGTCATCGTGAATTTCTAATGTCTTTGGGTCTTGTTTGGCGATAGGTGGTTGTTGCATTTCAGTTGTGCATTGTGTGCTTACGAGCGCAAATATAATTAGAGAGATTTTTTTCATTGCATGAAATGATATTTGTTTGAGATAATTGATTTTTCAAGGTAATAAAAACCCCCAAAAAAAAGGGGGGTATGTTAATTTATCTCCTGTTGCGATTCTCTCGACCGCCTTTTCGGTCTCGACCACCACCGCCACCTTTTCTTGGTGGGCGCTCCACATAGCCCTCGGGCTTGTCAAGCAAGGCTTTTAGTGACACTTTATCTTTTCTAGTACGTGGGTCAAACCCTAAGTATTTCACCTCAAACTCATCGCCAACATTCACTACGTCGGTAACAGCGTTTGTGCGCTCCCAAGCCATTTCACTAATGTGTAAAAGGACTTCATTGCCGGGTGCTTCGAGGTATTCAACTACAGCGCCAAATTCTAGAATCTTAATCGCTTTAACCTTATAAACCTCATCTTTTTCGGGTTTAAAGGTGAGCGCATCAATTTTAGCGAGTACTTGATCGATTCCATCTTGATCGGTTCCTAGTATTTCAACAATTCCTTCTTGTGTATCAGGGTCTTCATTGATCACAATCGTCGTGCTTGTTTCACGTTGTAGATTTTGAATCTCTTTACCACCTGGACCAATAAACGGACCGATAAACTCATTTGGAATTCTGCAGTTGATCATTTTTGGTGCATGTGGCTTAATCGATTCCGCAGGCACTTCAATAGTATCTGTCAGTTTTTCAAGGATATGTAGTCGACCGTCACGTGCTTGCTTCAATGCTTGGATCAAAATTTCATAGGATAAACCCTTGATTTTAATATCCATCTGACAAGCGGTGATTCCTTTGTCTGTTCCGGTGACTTTAAAGTCCATATCCCCAAGGTGATCTTCATCACCAAGGATGTCAGAAAGAACAGCAAAACGATCTCCATCTGAGATCAACCCCATTGCAATTCCTGAAACCGGGCTTTTGATTTGAACACCAGCGTCCATCAGTGCCATAGTACCAGCACAAACCGTTGCCATAGATGACGAACCATTTGATTCCAAAACTTCAGAGACCACACGAACGGTGTATGGCGACTCTTCTGGCATCACCATTTTGAGCGCACGTTGCGCAAGGTTACCATGTCCGACTTCACGCCGCGAAGTACCTCGTAGTGGTCGTGCCTCACCTGTACAAAATGGGGGAAAGTTGTAGTGTAAATAAAAGGTCTCTTCTCCTTGATTTGATGGAGAATCGATAATATTTGCTTCTCTGGAAGTTCCGAGCGTTACCGTTGCCAAAGCTTGGGTTTCGCCACGGGTAAAGACTGAAGAGCCATGTGTTGAGGGTAGATAATCTACCTCACACCAAATCGGGCGAATGTCTGTAGTCTGACGACCATCAAGACGAATGCCTTCCGCTAAAACGAGTTCACGTATAGCTTCCTTTTGTGCTTTTCCAAAGTATTTGGAAATCAATTTTCCATGCTCTTCTTGCTCTTCTTCTGAAAATTCAGCAACTAACGCTTCTTTGAGTTCAGAAAATTTTTCACCGCGTTCTTTTTTTGAAAGCCCTTGCTTTGCAATGTCATAACATGTTTGATACACAAAGTCATGGATTTTTTTCTCTAAATCTTCATCATGGTTTACAGCATCGTAGGTACGCGTTTCTTTTTTACCTACGGCTTCAACCAAGCGAACTTGTGCTTCAATTTGTTTTTTGATGGCTTCATGCCCAAAACGAATGGCATCCGCCATGCACTGTTCCGAAACCTCTGCAAATTCTCCTTCAACCATGGCAACAGAGTCTGCACTCGCACCTACCATAATATCAATGTCTGACTCTTGCAATTGCTCTCTGCTCGGATTGATAATAAACTCTCCGTCAACTCTGGCCACTCGTGTTTCCGAAATCGGATATTCAAATGGAATGTCAGATAGCTGAATTACTGTTGATGCAGCCAGACCGGCTAAGGCATCAGGCATCACATTTTCATCATGCGACATCAGTTGAAGCATGACTTGGATTTCTGCGTGATAGTCTTTTGGGAAAAGTGGACGCAAAACGCGATCTACTAATCGCATGGTTAGAACTTCTTCGTTGCTCGGACGCGCTTCACGCTTAAAAAAGCCACCTGGAAAACGCCCAGCAGCAGCAAATTTTTCTCTGTAATCTACAGTTAGCGGTAGGAAGTCAACGTCTGAAGCTTTTCTTGCCGAAACGACAGTGGCAAGAAGCATGGCGTTGCCCATGCGAATGACAGCAGAACCGTCTGCTTGTTTGGCCAGCTTACCAGTTTCAATGGTAATGGTACGACCATCTCCTAAGTCAATGGACTCGGTATATACTTTTGGTATCATATGTTTTCATTTTAAATGTGAACGTTTGTTGTGTTGCGTTCGTAGTCACCAATGAAAAACTATGATGCTTTTTATGTTATTTTCGGATATTAAGTTCTTTAATTAACTCTCTGTATTTATTGATATCCTTTTTCTTCAAATAATCGAGAAGACTTCTTCGTTTACCAACTAGCTTTACAAGTGATCTTTCAGTATTAAAGTCCTTATGATTTTTTTTAAGGTGATTTGATAAATGATTGATCCTATGCGTAAAGAGAGCGATTTGGCCTTCGGTAGATCCAGTATTTGTTTCGGAAGCACCGTACTTTTTAAAAATCTCTTTCTTATTTTCTGTTGTTAAATACATGCAAATATTATTGTAAATGATTATTATGTAAACTCAAGAATTTTTCTTGAGCGTGCAAATGTAGGAATTAAATGTGAAAAACCTATGCTTTCACTACTGGTCGGTTGAGAACCAAGTCCAAATATAAATTTACTTTGGTCTTTAAATCTTTTCGATGGGTGATAAAATCCAAAAAACCATGCTCCAAAACAAACTCGCTTGTTTGAAAGCCATCTGGTAAGTCTTGTCCTGTTGTGTCTTTAACGACTCGAGGCCCCGCAAACCCAATCAGAGCACCTGGTTCAGCGATATTGATGTCACCAAGCATTGCAAAAGATGCAGTTGTCCCCCCTGTTGTTGGGTCTGTGCATAAAGAGATGTATGGGATTTTGGCATCTGCCAACTGTGCTAACTTTGCCGATGTTTTTGCCATCTGCATCAAAGAAAGTGCCGCTTCCATCATGCGCGCACCTCCAGATTTAGAGATCACAAGAAGGGGTATTTTTTTCTTTAAGGCATAATCGGCAGCGCGGTAAATTTTTTCTCCAACAACTGAACCCATAGATCCTCCTATAAACGAGAAATCCATACAAGCCACGACAAGCTGATTACCATTTGATTTGCCCACTGCTGTGCGAACAGCATCATATAACTTTGTTTTTTTCTGAGCCGCAGACAAACGATCTTTGTAGGTTTTTGAATCTTCAAATTTAAGTGGGTCTTTGGAAGATATTTTTTTATCGAGTTCTTTGAACTTCCCCTCATCAAAAAGAAGATCGAAGTAGATTTGACTCCCGATTCGGACGTGATAACCGTCCTCTGGTGAAACATAAAAGTTTTCAGCTAGCTCTTCAGTGTCGATTATTTTGCCCGTTGGCGATTTATACCAAAGACCTTGCGGGATGTCTTTTTTATCCTCCGTACTCGTTCGGATTCCTTTAGTTGTTCGTTTAAACCAAGGCATACGGCTTTATTTTAATCAAAGATAAAAAACCAAACAATACTACAATGTATTCACATTGTTTAAGTCTTCAAAAGCCTGCTGGAGTCTTTCAATAAAGCTCTTTTCTCCTAATCTCAACCAAACACGAGGATCATAAAACTTCTTGTTAGGCACGTCGTCTCCATCTGGGTTTCCGATTTGTTGTTGTAGATAATCAGATTTATTTTGAACATAGTTGCGAACACCACTCATAAAAGCGTATTGCATGTCCGTGTCGATATTCATTTTGATCACACCATATCCAATAGCTTCGCGAATTTCCCCTAGGGTTGACCCTGATCCTCCGTGAAACACAAAGTCGATGCTGTTGTGCTCAACGCCATATTTGTTACTCACAAATTCTTGAGAATTCTTTAAAATCTTAGGAGTTAACTTGACGTTTCCAGGTTTGTACACCCCATGCACATTTCCAAATGCTGCGGCCACTGTAAATTGGTCACTAACTTGCGAAAGCTCCTCAAAAGCGTAAGCAACCTCTTCAGGTTGGGTGTAGAGTTTTGAACTGTCAATATCGGTATTGTCAACGCCATCTTCCTCTCCACCAGTTACGCCAAGTTCGATTTCAAGGGTCATCTCCATTTTCGACATACGCTTGAGATATTCTTTACAAATTGCAATGTTTTTTTCCAATGGTTCTTCGGAAAGGTCAATCATGTGGGAGCTAAACAATGACTTTCCCGTTTCTTCAAAATGCTTTTCGCTTGCGTCGAGTAAACCGTCGATCCAAGGCAATAATTTTATAGAAGCATGGTCGGTGTGCAGAATGACAACAGCTCCGTAAGCTTCTGCCAATTGATGCACGTGCTTTGCACCTGCTACAGCCCCAGCAATTGCTGCTTGTTGATTTTCGTTTGAAAGCCCCTTACCCGCGTTAAATTGTGCTCCGCCATTGGAGAATTGTGCAATCACAGGTGCGTTGAGAGAAGCAGCTGTTTCGAGAACGCCATTAATCGAGCTGGATCCGATGACATTTACAGCAGGAAGAGCAAACTTTTTATCTTTTGCGAGTTGAAAAACTTCTTGAACTTTTTTACCGGTAATTACACCGGGATGAATAGAGTGACTCATTGGGTTTTATTGTTTTGAAGGCGCAAAAATAGAATAAAATTTAACCTTTAAAAAGGATAATTTATTCCGATTGTTATGTTTGCTTTTTTTAACTGTAATTCGTTTAGCCATCTCTTGGTCTTTTCCAGTGCTGGATTATGGGTTTTAAATCCCGTATCAAGTCGAAAAATAAACAGTCCAAAATCATATCGCAGGCCAAAACCAGATCCAATGGCAAGTTCACTCAGATCTCCGAATCCGTCAAAACGTCTTTTGGAATCAGTAACATCGTCAAACACATTCCAAATATTTCCGACATCAGTAAATAACGCACCTTTAAATGACCCAAAAAGGTCAAACCGATACTCCACATTTAGCGCAATTTTGAAATTAGCTTCGTTAAATTCATTCCCCGAAAAACTACTTCCAGGACCCAAACGATAGACCTCCCAAGCACGATTATCATTTGCACCACCAGAAAAGTAAGAGCGATTAAAAGGAATACTTGTGGCGTTGCCAAGCGGAACTGCTAATCCCACAAACGTTCGCAACGCAAAAACAGATGACGAACCGACAAGCCAGTGCTGAATGTAGTCAAACTCTCCTTTAACATACTGGCTGTAGGGAAGATTAAAGAGGTAATTGGTTTCGTTTCTTATTTCCAAATCGAGTGGCTCAGCCAATAAGTTGATGAGATTTCCAGCAGATTCTAATTTGAAGCGGATTTGATAAAAATTTTCATCAAATAAACTGGTTTGGGTGTTTATTAAAAAATCAATACTCGATCCGATAATCAGGTTATTTTGGGTCAAGCGGCCTCTTCGTTCTTCAATACGTTGCACCATGAGATAAGAAGGGCTTCCCTTTGTGATTGGGGAACTATCGGAAAGGACGTAGTTCGTAAACCTAGTTGTTCCATCTGCTATAGCGAGATTGTCTCCGTTGAAAAAAGCAGAGGTGCCAGTCGTTGATTTTGCAAGTGAATTGAGTTCGGAATAGGCGTTTGTGTACACATTGAAATAGTTTTGTACATTCCGGTTATCCACCAGAGTCATGTCTAGTAAGCTGAAATCAATCCGATTATTTTTTTTCGATCTCCACTGATATTGAACACCCGCATTATAAGTTTGTTTGTTCAATCCGATATTGTTTTGAAGAGCCGTTCCAAAATTGATAACGGACATGGGTTGTATATTTTTTGGAATTATTTTTGCAATAATCCGCGGCATTAAAATTTTGGGAATCCGCAATCTCATATCTCCTCCAATTTCAGATATTACGTCATTCGCTGAACGACCGATGGTTCCTCTCACACCAAATTCAAAATTTTCGGCTCCTCGAAAAATATTTAGAATATTTATACTGCTATTGAAGGCAATACCCTGATCTTGGATATTAGATTGGGTAAGGTCTAATCCAAATTCTAGCTCAAAACGCTCCCTAGGCCGCAGGGTTATAGTTGTATTTAAGGCGGTCTCTAATGAATCGGAATAGGAATAACTAACAGTTGGGTATTCAAAAATCCCCAAGTGATTCAGTTTGGCAATTGTTTGGGTTCGTGCACGATCACTATACAGATCTCCCGAGCGCATCTGAATGGCTTTGGATAGTATATTTTGATTGTATCGTTTCTTTTTCAATCCAAAAAACGAAACACTGTCAAAACGAGTATGGGATTCCACTTCATCAGCAAGAGTGGTGTACACGTTTACTGCGTTGATTTTGTTTTGCTTATAAGGTTCAAAAACAATCCCATCGGGTGTGGACTTTCTAAAATCCTCGATTGATATTTTTACAGGAAGTTGAAAATCAGTACCCGTAGTATCCCATGCGATTTCAAAGTCAATCGCATTCAGTTGAAAATGATAGACCCCTTGATTTTTAAAATACGCATACAATCGATTTCGTTCCGCTTCAAAATCGAGAGTATTAAACTGATTCCCTTTTTTTAGAATAGATTCTGCAGACTTGAGTTGATAGAGCGAATCAATAACGGGGCTTTTGATGTCTGTTGTGATTGAATCAAGATAGTACGGAAGGCCTGTTTGAATGTCATAAATCAGATTTGCCGTTTGACGCAATGAGCTTGTCAGTTCTTCAGCAACCTTTGTTCTGGCTTTAAAATATCCACGATTAGACAGGTAGGTGGTGATGTTGTTGGCGTATTCGTCAAAATACAACTGGTCAATCAAAGAGGGAGGCTCGCCATTTCTTCGTTTCCAGTTTTGGAACTGAACCTTGTAACCCCGCATTTGATCTATCTGTTTTTGAGACCAAATTGACTGCAGACGTTTTTTTCGCTTTGGATTTTTTTGTAGCCAGTTGTCAAATTCTAGAGCGGAATTTTCGTTTGCAGATTGGTAGATCAATAAACGCAAAGGAATACCGAAAACCCTTTTGTTTGGCCGCTGCGGGACAAGTGACTGAATCGAATCTGCAAAGGTGCGACTTCCATTGTAGTAAAATAGGTTTTGATCAAGCAACAAATCGTCCGCATCGAGTGTTTTTGTCACTCGGCAACTCGACAGCATTGTGCCTAAGCAAAGGAATAGTAGTATTTTTGTCGTATGTGGTCTGAATGCAAGCATCAAAATCCAAAAATACGTCATTTGTATGGTTAGCAAAAGCCAAATCAAATATGTACGTCAATTGGCGCAAAAAAAACAAAGAAATCAACACCATATGTTTGTGGTAGAAGGGCATAAGGTTGTGCAGGAATTTATCAATGCAAATTATCAGCCGCACCAACTTTTTACTTCGGATTCATCCCTGTTCTCTTCTCATCAAGTCACATTGGTAAGTCAATCCGAAATGAAAACCATGAGCGCTTTAAATACCCCTTCAGATGCCTTGGCAGTATTTGCAAAACCAAATACCCAAACGCTGTCACAATCAAAATTTATTCTCGCACTGGAGAGTATTCAAGATCCTGGAAACTTGGGCACAATCATTCGATTATGTGACTGGTTCGGCATCAAAGACATTGTTTGTTCCATTGATACAGTTGATTGTTACAACCCAAAAGTGATCCGTTCGAGCATGGGTTCTTTGGCTCGAATACAGGTGTTTTATAAAGACCTAAAGACATGGTTTTTGGGAATTCAAGATTGTCAAATTGTCGCCACGTCTATGGCTGGACAGTCGGTTTATGAACACTCTTTTGATTCGCCAACGATTTTGGTCATCGGAAATGAGGGCCGAGGATTGTCAAAACAGATTCAAGAGCTTGCAACTAACGTCATTTCGATTCCTCGATATGGAGGGGCAGAAAGCCTCAACGCAGCTATGGCAACGGGAATCATTATAGCAGAGGCGTGCAGAAAAAACCCTATTGAAAAATAAAGTTGAGAAAAATCCCTTGCGTTTTGAGAGACTGAATCGCCACTGTCCAGTCGTCAGGTACAATTTCATCATGCATAGAAAAAATCCCTCTTATTGATGGGGTTAATCGGAAAAAGGGCAAATACAGCTCAACGCCAAGCCCAACTTCAAATGCGTTCATATTGGTGCGTAAACGAAATCGTCCACTGTCATTGTCTTCTCGACTTTTTTCATTGCTCGACAGGTTGAAGGAGGTCGAAACTCCGCCGACGACAAAGGGTCTCACATTGTGGATTCGGTTGGTTGAAAATTTTAAGACCAATGGTACGCGTATGTAAGTCGATTTGACTTCTCGTAGGCGATTGTCGGCATTGCGAACCTCTGGCCAATTTTCTGGAAATGTAAGATTTCGTTGACTTGTAAACATTCCGGGTTCGATTCGCAAGTTGATGTTGTCCAGAATTCGCAAATCTGCAAAAAGACCAACGTTAAACCCCAATTGTGGTTGAATCTCCATTTGATCTAAAGTGTAACGTAAGTATTCGGCTTTAAAATTTATCTGATTGACTCCCAAATAGTAACCAAAGCGCAATAAGTAATCATCGTCTTTTTTGTGATATTCAGGTGCATTGCGTCTCTGACCCCAACTCGTTGCAGTTATGGCGATTAGAGAAACGATAAGAAAGAGTTTATGCATCTTTCTTTTTTGTGCCTTGATAAATGGTCACCACTCCAAAGTTTTGTGGATGGTCTTGTACACTTGTAAACCCAACTTTTCGGATTTTATTGTTAAAGACTTCGCCATAAGGGAAAGCAGCAGCAGAATCGGAAAGATAACGGTATGCATTTTTGTCCGAGGAAAACAATCGCCCAACGAGAGGTAGAAATAGTGAGCTATAAATCTTATAACCAATTCGGAAAAACAAATTTTTTGGCACAGAAGTTTCCAAAACAAAAAGCTGCCCTTCGGGTTTCAGAATACGGTAAATCTCAGATAGCCCCTTGTGAAGATTACCAAAGTTTCGCACACCAAAAGCTACTGTTACAACATCGACAGTATTGTCTGCGATAGGAAGAGACTCCGCATCGCCAACAATCATATTGATTTTACGGTCAAGTTTTCGCTGAGTGATTTTTTGTTTTCCGATTTCCAACATCTCAACAGCAATATCAATCCCCGTAATTGTGGCGGATGGAATTGAAGTTAATGCAATGGCCAAATCTGCAGTTCCAGTTGCTACATCTACTATCGTTTCAGGCTTTTTATTGGCTGCCAAAGCAACCAACTTTCGCCGCCATGATTTGTCAATGCCAATTGATATTACACGGTTTAGGGCATCATAATTATCAGCAATGTTGTCAAACATTGTGGTAACTTGTTTTTTTTTGGATATAGAAGAATTTTGATAAGGTTTGACCATGGTATGATTTTATAGCAATTTATGCAAAGATAAGCGAATCAGAGATTCATTTGGATGTATCAAATCATTGCAAAACATCTATATTTGTACTTGCAAACCAAGGATTTTTCATGAAAATCATTATTGCTGGCGCGAGTGATGTTGGACTTCATCTTGCAAAGCTTCTCTCATTTGAATCTCAGGATATTACGCTGATTGACAGCGTAAAAGAGCAACTTACATATGCTGAGACTCATCTGGATATCCGAACCATACATGGAGACCCTTCAGCTTTAGCGGTTCTTAAAAAAGCAGATGCAGGGGATTCTGATATGATGATTGCCGTTAGCCCAATAGAAACCACCAATTTGATGTGTTGTTTACTGTCTAAACAATTGGGCTGTGAGCGCACAATAGCGCGTGTGACCAATATCGAGTTTGACAAGTATAAAGAAGATGTCGATTTTCATTCTTTAGGCATCGATGAGTTGATTTCTCCAGAAGAATTAGCGGTTAAAGAGATTCAATTATTAATTGATGAGTCGGCATTCAACAATAGCTATGAGTTTGAAGACGGCGCCTTGACAATGATGGGTACAACCTTGGTAGAATCAGCTCCCTTTGTGGGGAAATCGGTAAAAGAAGCAGCGGCTTTATATTCTGAAGTACACTTTATGCCGATTGCAATTAAACGGGCAGGTACGCACACAACCCTTATTCCTCGTGGGGATACCCTTTTTGAAGCTGGAGATCAGGTCTATTTTACAAGCTCCAAATCAGGAATGGATGCCTTAAATGAATTGATTGGTTATACCAAGAAAGAGGTTGAGAACGTGATGATTCTTGGAGGAGGTCGTATAGGAAAAAAGACGGCAGAAGACTTATGTCAACGTGGAATGCGAGTTAAGCTCATAGAGTCGAATAAAGAAAAGGCAATCAAATTGTCTGGGAATCTTCCCAATACACTTGTGATTCATGGCGATGGGCGAAATGCCGAGCTATTGCTTGAAGAAAATATTGGTGGTATGGATGTTTTTTTAGCAGTTACAGATGACTCCGAAACCAATATCATGTCCTGTTTGATGGCCAAGTCAAATACGGTATCCAAAATTATAGCCCTTGTCGAGAATGTGGATTACTTCGAGCTAACCAAATCAATTGGGATAGATACGCTGATTAATAAGAAGCTACTAACAGCTAACAGTATTTTCCGCTATGTTCGGAAAGGAAAGGTCGTTGACTTGGCCAAACTCAATAATATGGATGCTGAACTTCTCGAGTTTGTTGTCAGTGAAGATTCTAGAGTTTTAGGAAAAAAAATCAAGGATTTGGAGATTTCTCGAACAGCTACAATTGGTGGTGTTATTCGAGCAAGGGAGGGAATTATTGCTCTTGGGGATTTTGAAATCATGCCTGGTGACAGAGTCTTAGTTTGCTGTTTGCCAAAGTCCATCTCACGTATTGAGCGATTATTTCGGTAGCCATGAAGGTATATAATTTTTCGACAATTTTTCACATGTTGGGCTTGTTGCTTTTGTTTAATGCAACAGCAATGTATATCTGTTCACTGCTGAGTGCTTCTGCAGATGATGGCGCAATGAACGGACTCTTGTACTCTGCATTTATTACCACAGGAGTAGCCCTCGTAACCTTGGTTATAACACGAAATCGAAAACGGGAAATCAGGAAGAGAGATGGGTACTTGACAGTGGTGCTGGGCTGGCTTAGCATGGTCCTTTTTGGCACATTGCCTTACCTGTTGACTGGCCAATTGGAAAGCTATTCAGACGCATTATTTGAAACGATGTCTGGGTTTACAGCTACGGGTGCTACCATAATACAAGATATCGAGGCACTTCCAAAAAGTATCATATTGTGGCGCTCCCTTACTCACTGGCTTGGCGGCATGGGAATCATTGTATTAGCGGTGGCAATCCTACCTTTATTAGGAATTGGCGGTGTTCAATTGTTTTCTGCAGAAGCAACAGGTGTTGGTGGGGATAAACTGCACCCGCGAATCAGCGATACAGCAAAACGACTTTGGTATATCTATGTGGGTTTTACGGCCTTGGAGGCGATTTTATTATCTCTGGCAGGAATGACCGTATTTGATGCCGTTAATCACTCGATGAGTACGATGGCGTCTGGCGGATTCTCAACCAAAAATGAAAGCTTGGCGTATTGGAATCACAGACCTGTGATCCAATATATTGTAACCTTGTTTATGTTTTTAGCAGGTACAAACTTCGTTCTGATTTACTTTGGACTAAAAGGGAAAATGCAACGAATTTGGCAGGACAATGAGTTTCGCTGGTATATTGGCTTTGTGACGTTTTTCACTCTAATTACCTTTATTGGGATTTATACCAATGTAAAACTTCAATCAACCGCAGTTGATCACCCACAAGTTTTTGGGGAGTTTGAAAGCAGCTTTCGACATGCCTTATTCCAAGTTGTTGCAATCATTACAACCACTGGTTTTGTGACTGCAGACTTTGCTGGTTGGATTCCGTTTCTGACAATGCTTTTCTTTGGTCTTTTCTTTTTGGGCGGATCTTCTGGTTCTACATCTGGAGGAGTGAAAGTGATTCGACATCTGGTGATGATCAAAAATGCGATCCTTGAATTTCGTCGCGCCCTACACCCCAATGCAATTGTTTCACTCCACCTTAATCATGTTACCATTCAACAGAGCTTGGTTTATCGAATCCTCGGATTTTTTATCCTTTATATGCTGCTGTTTATTATCGGGGCGGTCGTTTTAAGCTTCTTTGGCTTGGACTTTTTATCGTCTATAGGCGCAGCCGCAGCGAGTCTGGGAAATATTGGACCAAGTTTGGGTGATTTTAGCCCCGTTTCAAACTATGCATCCATGCCTATTGGTGGAAAAATTTGGTGTTCCTTTTTGATGCTGGTTGGTCGTCTAGAACTCTTTACCGCACTGATATTATTTACCCCATACTTCTGGAGAGATCACTAGGTCAATGCCTGCTGAATTCGCTGAACCGCTTCTTCAATGTCATTCATAGAAGCTGCATATGATATTCGAATATTATTCGGACAGCCAAAGGCCTCTCCAGTAACAGTAGCAACATGAGCTTCTTCTAATAGGTAAAGCGCAAAATCAGAAGCATTTTCAATGGTTTTACCTTTGATGGTTTTACCGAAATAATGCGACACATCTGGGAACACATAGAAAGCACCTTTGGGCTGGTTGAGTACAAATCCCTCAATCGCACTGAGTAAGTCGATAATCCTTTTTCGGCGGGTCGCAAATTCGTCAACCATATACTGAATATGGCTAACGGGCGCATCCAAAGCTGCGATGGTGGCACGCTGTGCGATACAGTTAGCCCCACTTGTAATCTGACCTTGCATTTTGGTACACGCTTTCGCAATCCGTTCTGGTGCGCCGAGGTAGCCGATACGCCAACCCGTCATCGCAAATGCTTTCGCAACTCCATTGACGGTCAATGTGCGATCGTACATAGACGGAATTTGAGCAAAACTGAAGTGTGGCACACCGTAATTGATATGCTCATAAATTTCGTCTGAAAGAATATAGATATTAGGGTATTTTTCTAAAACGGCTGCCAATGCACGATATTCTTCTTCCGTATAAACCGATCCACTGGGGTTGTTAGGCGAGTTAATGACCACCATTTTTGTTTTGGGCGTAATCGCTTTTTCGAGCTGTTCAGGCGATATTTTAAAATCGGTTTTGATATCTGAATAAATCTCTTTGGAGTTTCCTTCTGCTAGAACAACAATTGCAGAATAACTCACCCAGTAGGGAGCAACAAGAAGCACATCGTCCCCGGGGTTAATCAACACCTGAATGGCGTTTGCAATTGATTGCTTTGCGCCTGTTGATACCACGATTTGACTCGGAGTGTAGTCCAAGTGGTTGTCTCTTTTAAACTTTCTGCAAATAGCTTCTTTTAATTCTCCATACCCATCAACTGGCGTGTATGAATTGTAATTGTCCTTGACAGCTTGTACAGCTGCTTCTTTGATAAAGTCAGGCGTATTAAAATCTGGCTCTCCAAGACTTAGTCCGATAACATTAACACCTTGATTTTTTAATTCTCTTGCTTTTGCCGCCATGGCTAAGGTTGCAGAGGCGGGCAAGCTGTTGATCCGATTCGATAATGCTTCTTTCATCGTCTTTATTAAACTGTGATTTGTTTTTTTGCCAATGATTTGAGTAGTTGATAGACTTGCATAGAACACGTTTATGAAAACAAAAGTAGTAATTATGATACTGAGTCATCATTGTTTTTACTTTTTTTACTTTTGCTTTCAGGACGATTGACATATGAAAAAACTCCTTACCTACTTTCCCGAACTAAACGATCTCCAACAGCAACAATTGCAGCAGCTTCATGGCTTATATGCAGATTGGAATCAGAAAATCAATTTGATTTCTCGTAAAGACATCGACGCCCTCTACGAACGCCATGTATTACACGCTTTGGGCATTACCAAAGTAATGTCGTTTGTGCCCCATGCAAAAATTCTCGATGTTGGAACGGGAGGAGGTTTTCCTGGCATTCCGCTTGCCATCCTTTTTCCAGAAACAGACTTTTACCTTGTTGACTCCATTCAGAAGAAAATCGGCGTGGTCAATGCAGTTGGTGCTACGCTCGGATTGACCAATGTACAAGCAACTCACCAACGCGCCGAGCAAGTGAAGGGAAAGTTTGACTTTGTTGTTTCCCGTGCGGTCACCCAAATGCCACGATTTGTGGAATGGGTAAAGGATAAAATTAGCCCAATGCAGCAACACGATTTGTCCAATGGTATACTTGCCCTAAAAGGTGGTGACCTTACTGAAGAGCTTCAATCCTTCCCCAAAGCGACCCGCTATCCGCTTACAAACTATTTTCAAGAAGAGTTTTTTGCCACAAAATATGTGGTACACCTGCCTATTTAACCCATATGAGGGTAACGGTAGTCTTTAGGTGGCACCATCGTTTCTTTGATTAATCTCGGAGATACCCATCGTAATAGATTTTGCATAGAGCCGGCTTTGTCGTTGGTACCAGATGCTCTGGCACCCCCAAATGGTTGCTGCCCAACCACTGCACCACTGGGTTTGTCATTGATGTAAAAGTTACCTGCAGCATTGACGAGTTTTAAACTTGCATACTCTATTACCTGACGATCCAACGCAATCACAGCACCTGTGAGTCCATAGACTGAAGTGTTGTCGACTAAATCAATGGTTTCTTCCCATTTATCATCTTCATATACGTAAAGGGTCACTATAGGGCCAAACAATTCTGTCTCCATGGTCGTGTATTTCGGATTGGTTGTTAGCAATACAGTAGGCGATACAAAATAGCCCTTTGACTTATCATAAGTTCCCCCAACGAGCACTTCGACATCCTTGTCAGTTTTGGCTTGGTCGATATAAGCAGCGAGTTTATCAAACGATTCCTCATGGATAACTGCTGTGATAAAATTACTCATGTCTTGTGGGGATCCCATGGTAAATGATTTGACATTGGCAACAACTTTGTCAATAATTGGCTGTGCAATCGATTTTGGCAAATAGATACGAGACGCAGCTGAGCACTTTTGCCCTTGATATTCAAAAGCACCACGCGTAATGGCAGTGGCTACCACATCAATGTCTGCTGATTGATGAGCCAAGATAAAATCTTTTCCACCAGTTTCACCCACGATACGCGGATAGGTTTTATAGGCCCTGATGTTTCCCCCGATTTTTTCCCATAGGTCTTGAAAAACAAAAGTCGAACCTGTAAAGTGCAATCCCGCAAAAGAAGGATGTTTCAGTACAATATCTGTGATCATTTCAGGGTCGCCAGAAACAAGTGTAATTACGCCATCAGGAAGTCCAGATTCTTTAAAGATGTCCATCAAAATCTTGGCAGTATACATTTGGTAATCACTGGGTTTCCAGACCACCACATTACCCATCATCGCCATACATGAAGTGAGATTGCAGGCAATAGCAGTAAAGTTAAATGGCGTAACTGCATATGTAAACCCTTCCAATGGTCGGTATTCAATTCGATTGAAAACACCCTGACCAGGTGCGGGTTGTTGCTCATAGATTTCAGAAGCAAAAGCAGCATTGAATTTGAGAAAATCAACTGATTCACAAGTGGCATCGATTTCTGCTTGGAAAATATTTTTAGACTGACCAATCATGGTGCCTGCATTGATAATCGCTCGGTAGGGTCCTGCGATGAGATCAGCAGCTTTGATAAAAATTGACACACGATGCTCCCATGTCATTGCGGCCCATTTTGCTTTGGCTTTCAGTGCGTTGTCAATTGCTCGTTTGACATGCTTGGGTTGGGCAACGCTATAGTTTCCCACAATGTGTTGATGATCGTGCGGAGGTCGAATGGGGCGCGTTTCGGCTGTAAAAACCTCTTCATCGCCAAGGTACAAGGGTACTTCAACGGATTTACCCAACATTTTTTTGTAGGTCTCTTCGACTTGTTTTCGTTCTGGCGAACCAGGTCGATATTCGTAAGTGACTTCATTTTGTGGAGTATCAACTTTGAAAAATCCGTTTTGCATTTTGCTATTTTTTTGGTTAATTAATAAATCTACTAAAAAGTGTTATAAACTTAATTTTTCGCAAAGGCGGGGCAAAGTTTAAATTTGGGGATATAAACCCTAAATTTTTTGGTTGTTGCGAGATTGATAAAATTGTAGTGTCCATGCATGGCTCCCACAGAAGATGTTACCAAACACCCCGATCTATAGGTGTAACATTCTCCAGGCGAAACCACCGGCTTTTTACCCACAACTCCTTCCCCATCAATAATGATTTTCGGATGGAGAGAGTCAATAATTTCCCAATGTCGAGATTGGAGTTGAACGGCTTCTTTTCCCTGATTGTAAATGGCAATTTGGTAAGCGTAGGAATAGTTGAGCTTGTAATCTTTGAAGTAGGTCTCTTCAAAAAAAACCTCAACAGAAACACGAATTCCACGAGTGAGTAGCTGTACCATATTTGCAAGGTACAAAACTTCCATATTGCATGGTAATTAATTTTGGATTTGTCTGGAGTTTCCAACACCAATCCCGATCAATCGATCGTAGCGGTCTCCAAACTTTCGTAGATAAACCAACGCCAAATAATCATTTTCGGTTTCCCAATGGCTGCCTCCGACACCATTTTCATACAACTGACCAGCGGAATCGATTGCAATATATTTGTAGTTATACACACCTTGTTTAAGCCGAATTTTCACTTTGTGGAGATTGTTTGCAGGATCGTATTCTAATTTATGGACTGGTTGTGGCTGATGCTGGTTGAAAAGCCCGGTGACATAAAAATCATAGTTGGTTTCAGACGAACGCAAACTGAAGGTGACTTCCGTGTAATCGGCATCTGTCTCTGGATTGAACCCTTCTGTGGTTTGAATCACAAAATTACCATTGATGTCTGGTGCATAGGAGTATACATTTCCATTGCGTACAAAATTGGGATACAAAATGCTTTGATACAGGTTTTCACGTCTGATGTAGGCAACATTCCCTCCTGTTGATCGAATGTCTTTGGTGTCAAAAAACAAGTATTCGTTACCACCCCCAAAAATGAGATTGTTGTCGTATTCAAATCGCAAATTTTGATTCATCACATAATCATATTTTGAGATTTTTCTAGCAGATGACCAGCGATAGTTTTGAAGAGCCCAAACGCTGATCTCTTGATCAGGTTGTCGAGAATTGATGTTGACTATTTGTACCCCTATTTCGATTCGTTGCTGGCTGTCAATCCCTTTCAAATCACGCAACCGAAAAACACCTACTTGCACATTTGCTTGTTGCTCATAGGCGACAAATCGCTTGGTAAAAATCAACTCTTGTTTGTCATCAAAAACAGTCAGTACATAATTTCCACTTGTGATAATTTCAGTATCTCTGTTTGGAATGGTCAGGGAGTAGTGTGTATAGCTTTGCAGTGTCGCCGATGAGTTGGTCATATTCCGAATTCGAACGTCATCGAAACCATTGATATATTCTGATTTAAACAATTCAGAAGCAGTCCAGTCCGGATTTGTGTGTTGAATGGTGTAGTAATAATAGGCCTCATTTGCGTTCAAATCGTCAAAGCTTAAAGTGAACGCTTTACCCAATTCAACAATAGGGGTATTTTCGATTTGTTCTTCTGCCTGAAAAATGATTGTACCAATGTGATTTGGAGGTGTTATTTCTTTCAATTGTTGTCCAATTAAAATGCTCGGAAAAACAAGTGCGAAAAAGATTTGTTTAACGTTTTGCAACTCTAAAAATTTAAAAATATTGGCTAAAGATACCCAAAATCAGAGATGAAATTACAAAGTCAAAATCAAGTCAAATATAGTAGCGTTAAACAAATTATTTGGAATTAATATAAATAAGAATAAAAAGGACTCTGAACCTTTTTTTAAGCGCTTTGAACTAAGTAAATTTGTGCTCCAAAACAAGCAATTTATCATGTCAACTGACATAAAGATCCGAAAAGGTCTTACCCTCCGACTCAAAGGGGCTCCAAACAACACGCTCAAGACAACACCACCATCAACACGGTTCGCTTTAAAACCCACTGATTTTCATGGTATTTTCCCAAAACTTGTGTGTAAAGAGGGAGATGCAGTCCAAGCTGGGCAACCACTATTTTATTCCAAGTATCAAGACAGTATCCAATTTGTTTCCCCCGTCAGTGGAACTGTCAAAGAAATTAAACGGGGTTCAAAACGAAAGGTGCTTGAGATTGTGATTTCTGCTGACAAAAAACAACAATCGGTTATGCACAAACTTCCTTCATTGGAGAATATTACACCCGAGCAAATTAAAGAGCAATTGTTGGTATCAGGAAATTGGCCATTTATCAAGCAACGTCCCTATGATGTCGTTGCCAATCCCAACGCCAAACCAAAGGCGATTTTTGTTAGTGCGTTGGCTACTGCGCCTTTATCTGCTCAATACGACGTGGTTTTGGAAGGTCAACAGGATGCGTTCCAATTGGGAATTGATATGTTGTCAAAACTCTCACCAAATTTACATTTGAGTATCAGGGCCAAAGAGTCCAGTCAAATCGCACAGACCAAAAACTGTACAATACATCGGATCAAGGGGCCTCACCCAGCAGGGAATGTTGGCGTTCAAATTCATCACATCGACCCCATTAATGCTGGTGAAACCGCATGGGTAGTTGGTGCCGAGGATGTGGCAAATATTGGCCGATTTTTCCAAACTGGAGTTTTTGATGCGTCTCGCACACTTGCAGTTGTGGGCCATCCTCTAAGTACGCCTTGTTACTACAAATCAACAATTGGTGCATTGCTCGAACCATTACTCGACGATGTGGGCGCCGAGAACCTTGCTATATTGCGTGTTATTAATGGAGATGTGTTGACGGGCACAGCTAGCTCAGCCAATGGGTACATCGGTTATTACAACAATACCATATCCGTACTTCCAGAAGGGAATCGATATCGCATGTTTGGTTGGTTACCTTTTGCAGGGCCCAACTTACACAGTATGTCCAACACATCACTTTCTTGGTTATTCCCCAAAAAACAATATACCCCTGACACTAATTTGAACGGAGAAGAACGTGCCCTTGTGGTTACTGGGGAAATGGAGCGTGTATTCCCCATGGATATCTACCCCATGCAGTTACTGAAAGCATGTATGGCGAATGATATTGAAAAAATGGAGCAACTTGGTATTTATGAGGTAGCTCCCGAAGATTTTGCATTAATTGATTATGTGAACTCTTCCAAAATTGAGGCGCAAGCGATTATTCGCGATGCGTTGGATTTGATGAATAAAGAAGTAGGTTAATCTAAAGCTATGATGATAAGAAAACAAATTGACCGATTAAAAAAACCATTTGCAAAAGGATCGAAATACGGGCGATTCGCACCTGCTGTCAATGCCTTTGACACTTTTTTGTTTGTACCCAACCACACAACCCAAAAAGGCGCTCACATTCGAGATGCCGTTGACCTAAAGCGTACAATGGTAACCGTTATTATTGCGCTTATTCCTGCCTTGATTTATGGAATTTACAATACAGGTTATCAATATTATACCCAAACAGCGGAGGCGTTTACTTTTTTAGATGCCTTCCTGCATGGTTCGTTTAAAATCCTTCCGATGATTGCCATTTCCTATGGTGTTGGACTTGCGATCGAATTTGCTTTTGCAGTTTATCGCGGACATGAAGTCAACGAAGGGTATTTGGTAACGGGGCTTTTAATTCCGATGATCATGCCAGTTGATATTCCCTTATGGATGGTTGGCTTGTCAGTTGCTTTTGCGGTCTTTATTGCCAAAGAGGCATTTGGAGGAACCGGAATGAATATTCTCAACCCCGCACTTACAGCTCGTGCATTTGCCTTTTTTGCATATCCAACCTATATGTCTGGAAACAAGGTATGGGTTTCTGAGGCAAGTAATGTAGATGGCATTTCGGGAGAAACGATTTTGGGTTCTCTTGCTTCTGGTGTAAATGTTGATTACAGCATGTTTGAGATGTTTAGTGGCGCCATACCAGGGTCGATAGCAGAGACATCTACCTTATGGGTTTTGGTTGGAGCTGCGATTCTCATCTTTACAGGTGTAGGAAGCTGGCGCATTATGATCGGCGGTGTGATTGGAGCTGCTGCCATGGGCTTTTTATTCAATTTATGGGGTGCCAACGAATTGATGCAGTTTGACTGGATTAACCATTTGATTGTCGGTGGATTTGCCTTTGGAATTGTTTTTATGGCGACTGACCCGGTTTCTGCAGCACAAACTGTTCGCGGAAAATGGATTTATGGGATTCTTGTGGGGATATTATGTATCCTGATCCGTGTCTTTAATCCTGCTTATCCTGAAGGTGTGATGCTAGCCATTTTATTGATGAATGTTTTTGCACCAACGATTGATCACTATGTGGTACAAGCCAATGTCAATCGAAGACTTAAAAGAAAACAACACAGTGTAACTATCCAAACTGCTTAATGATGAATAGAGACTCTAACGCTTACACTTTTGGATTTGCCGCTATTATGGTGGTCGTAGTCGCCTCAGTATTGGCTTTTACCGCAAGTTCCCTCAAGGATTTGCAGCAAGAAAATGTTCGCAAAGAAAAAATGCAAAACATACTCGCAACGATTGGAATTGAAACCGATCGCGAAGGGGCTGAAAACCTATTCAATGATCACATTGTATCTCAACTTGCCCTTCGAAATGACGGTACAGTTGATGAAGACGTTGATCCTTTCTCAGGAATCAAGCTTGCCTTGGAATTGAAAAAACACCCAAGCGAGCAGCGTTTTCCACTGTATTTGGCAAGCGTTGAGGCCGCCTCATATTACATAATTCCTTTGCGCGGTTCTGGGCTGTGGGATGCCATTTGGGGGTATGTCGCTTTGGAATCTGATCGGAATACAATCAAAGGAGCTGTGTTTGACCACAAAGCAGAAACCGCTGGTTTGGGTGCTGAGATCACCCAACAATGGTTTATGAATCGCTTTGTCGGAGAAAAAGTATTTGACAATGATGGCAAATTGGTTGGTATCTCAGTTTCCAAAACAAACAACGACCCAAAAGATCTTGATAAGGATGACCATGAGGTTGATGCGATATCGGGTGCGACAATCACAGGTGATGGTGTTTCAGACATGATCAAGGAACGTCTAACGCATTATCAATCCTACCTTACACAAAACCAAACCACAACAGCAGTTGCTGTAAATGAGTAATAGATATGTCTAAAAAAACAAACAAACCACTTGTTCTTTTTGTCGCAAAGGAGAAAGAGCCCTTGTTTTCAAAAAAGAATAGGGCGCTACTCACAGACCCTTTAGACGATAACAACCCCATTACCGTTCAGGTACTCGGTATTTGTTCTGCTTTGGCGATTACCGTTCAGCTTGAGCCGGCAATCGTGATGACAATCTCTGTGATTGCCGTGATGGGTGCGAGTAACGTCATCGTTTCACTGTTAAGAAATCTGATTCCGAATCGTATACGAATTATCGTGCAGCTCGTTGTCGTTGCGTCTATGGTAATTCTTGTAGATCAAATTTTACGTGCTTACGCATATGACGTGAGCAAACAGCTATCGATTTTTATCGGGCTGATCATCACAAACTGTATTGTCATGGGACGTCTGGAGGCCTTTGCTTTGGGGAATGGCGTTTGGAAGTCTCTTTTAGACGGGGTTGGAAATGCTGTTGGATATGGCTTTATGCTCATTTTGGTTGCGTTTTTTAGAGAACTTTTTGGATCGGGAAAGCTGTATGGTTACCAAATCATTCCAGAATCTTACTACGAAATGGGATATGTCAACAACGGCTTTATGTTGCTTTCTCCAATGGCGCTCATTACCGTTGGCATTATCATTTGGATACAGCGTGCACGCAATCGTAAACTCATTGAAGAAGGATAAATCATGGATTACCTAAACTTATTTGTGCGAAGTATTTTTATTGAGAACATGGTTTTCGCCTATTTCTTAGGAATGTGTTCTTATCTTGCAGTTTCCAAAACTGTAAAAACTGCGGTTGGACTTGGACTTGCTGTCGTGTTTGTCTTGTCGATTACGGTTCCAATCAATTATTTGCTTGACAGCTATTTACTACGACCAGGTGCTTTGCTATGGCTGGACGCAAGCTATGCAGATGTTGACTTGAGCTTTTTGAGTTTTATCATGTTTATTGCAGTGATTGCTTCCATGGTTCAGCTAGTTGAAATGATTGTCGAAAAATTTGCACCGTCACTCTATGGTGCTCTTGGAATCTTTTTACCACTTATCGCTGTAAACTGTGCGATACTTGGGGGAAGTTTATTTATGCAGCAAAAAGATTTTGCAGGCATTGGGGAATCAGCAATTTACGGAGCTGGATCAGGGATTGGATTTTTCTTGGCCATTCTTGCAATTGCAGCCATTCGCGAAAAGATTGCCTACTCCAACATACCAGCGCCTTTACGAGGGTTGGGAATCACATTTATAATAACAGGGCTCATGGCCATTGGTTTTATGAGTTTTATGGGAATTAAGATTTAAGCATTATGGATTTTACAGTTGTTATTGCTAGTGTAGTTGTTTTTATGGTAATCTTGTTCCTATTGGTTGGAATGCTATTGGGGGTCAAAGCCAAGATACTTCCTTCAGGACCAGTAAAACTGATGATTAATGGGTCTCAAGATGTTGAGGTTGGCTCTGGGAGTACGCTTCTGACTACGCTAGGAAATAATAAAATCTTTTTACCATCAGCTTGTGGTGGAGGGGGAACTTGCATCCAGTGTAAATGTATTATAAAAGAGGGTGGAGGTGAGATACTCCCCACAGAAGCGCCTCACTTTTCTAGAAAAGAAATAGCAGAAGGATGGCGCTTGGGCTGCCAAGTCAAAGTCAAGCAAGACATGGTTATTGAAGTACCTGAAGAGGTGTTTGGAATTAAAAAATACGAAGCTACCGTGGTTCGTAACTGGAATGTGGCTTCATTTATCAAAGAGTTTGTTGTAGCGGTTCCTGAGGAAATGGACTATAAGGCAGGTGGCTATATTCAAATTGAAATCCCGCAATGTGAAATTCCTTACAAGGATATTGATATTTCTGCTCACCCTGATGAGCATTCTGACGATGCCAACAAGTTTCAACTTGAGTGGGACAAGTTTGGTCTATGGGATCTCAAGATGAAAAATACAGAGGTTGTAGAGCGGGCCTACTCGATGGCTTCCTACCCAGCTGAAGGAAAAGAGATTATGCTCAATGTACGTATCGCTACGCCCCCATGGGATCGGAATAAAAATGCATGGATGGATGTAAACCCTGGTGTCGCATCGTCCTATATTTTCTCCAAAAAACCTGGGGATAAAGTGACAATTTCAGGACCTTACGGTGAGTTCTTTATCAACCACTCTGAATCTGAAATGTTGTATGTTGGGGGAGGTGCAGGAATGGCACCAATGCGTTCTCATTTGTATCACTTGTTCCGTACACTTAAAACGGGTCGTAAGGTTACGTTTTGGTATGGTGGTCGTTCACGTCGTGAGTTGTTCTATGTCGATCATTTCCGTGCTTTGGAAAAAGATTTCCCGAACTTTAAGTTTTACCTTGCACTTTCCGAGCCCCTAGAGGAAGACAATTGGAAGGTCAAAGACAATTTGGATTCTGATGGAGATGGTTTTATTGGATTTGTTCACCAAGTTGCGATCGACCAATATCTCAATCATCACGAAGAGCCAGAGGATATTGAGGTGTATTTCTGTGGACCACCATTGATGAACATGGCAGTTGAGAAAATGGCCGAAGACTTTGGCGTTCCTCCAGAAAATGTTCGATTTGACGACTTTGGCGGATAAGCCCTCAAATCAAGAATTACATCAATTGGCGATGAAAATAGTGGGTGATGACCTCATCGCCCAAGGATATGAGCTTGTAACTGTTAATAGTGAACTAAAAAAAGAGCCTCAGTTTGTTTGCAAAAAAGAAAAGCAACTCATTTTTATCGTGGTAAAGGCATCTGTATATCCCGCTAACCCAAAGGATTATGATCAAGAAGTCCTCGACAAAATCAAAGCCCACGCAGAGAAATACGACGCCTCAGTTTGTTTTGCGGGAGTTGGATTTGCTCGAGCTGAAAATTACGACTTACCTTTGATAAAGTCTAAACCCTATGCAATCAATTATGAAGGTCTTAAGGATTTGTAGTTTTATCATTGTTATCGCCCTTGTTGGTTGTACATCAAAAACAGAGCCCCAAGGTTTGTCGGGCTATGCCTTAGGAACAAACTATAACATCACCTATTTTGACACCAAAGTCAATCCCGATTTACTACCAGCGATTGATTCTGTTTTTTATGTTTTAAACAAATCAATGTCCACTTACATTAAGAACTCTGATATCTCCAAAATCAATCGGGGGGATGACCAAGTGGTTGTCGATCATCATTTCAAAACCGTTTTCAATGCTGCAAAATCGGTCTATGCAGCCACCAATGGATTCTTTGACCCAACGGTGGGGAATCTTGTCAACGCCTATGGCTTTGGCCCCGAAGAGGGTTTGGCGATTCTTACAGCTTTCGATCGGGATCGCTTGCTTACTCTAACAGGATTTGAAAAAGTTACACTAAATGCAGAGGGACGTCTTGACAAGTCCAATCCAAATATTTACTTAGACTTTAATGCCATCGGCAAGGGTTATGCAGTTGATGTGTTATCATCAATGATGGAAAATCGGTTTGGCTATACCAACACCCTTGTTGAGATTGGAGGTGAGATCCAAGCCAAAGGCAAGCATATTCTTAAAAACAGCCCATGGACTGTCGCGATTGATGCGCCCAATGAATATGTAGCAGGAAGGGATTTGTTACGAACACTATCACTTGAAAATCAGGCCTTGGCGACTTCTGGAAATTATCGGAAATACCGTATCGATGAGAAGGGCAATAAGTATGTACACACGATTAATCCTTTAGATGGCACGGCAAGTCCAGCTAAGGTGCTGAGTGCCTCGGTCATTGCAGTAGACTGTATGACTGCAGATGCTTATGCAACGGCCTTGATGTCGATGCCCATATCGAAGATTGAAAAATTATCCTTGGATGGGATTGAATATATGTTGGTTCTTTCGGGGGATGATGGGGCATATGATATTCAACGGAGTCTAGGATTTCCTTCGCTCAAATTACCTTAGTACAAACTGGAATGATTTCATTGGCTGGTACTGCATAGCGTCTTTGTTGTTCCATAGTAAGCTGCTCAGCGTAAGCCAGCATCTGTACCTGAAAACCAATTTCTTCAAGCCGGGTTTGATAGTCTTTTCCATAGATTCGAACGTGATCGTATTGTCCAAAAACTCGGGTGCGCTCTTTAGGGTCTGTAATGCGATTGTCTTCAATAGTGTTTTGATCGAGACGTAAGGGAACCTGAAGAATCGCAATCCCACCGGGCTTGAGCACGCGATAAATTTCTTGCATGGCTATTTTGTCGTTGGGGATGTGCTCCAAGACATGATTACAAACGACCCAATCAAACTGTTGATTGGAAAAGGGGAGATTACATATATCGGCTTGTACATCGGCTAGGGGTGAGCGCAAGTCAGAAGTGATATAGCTTTGATGATTTAGCTGTCGAAAGCGTTTGACAAAGGCCTGTTCGGGGGCGACATGTAGGACGTCAGCAGCACGATCGAAAAAGTCGGTTTCCCTATCAAAATACAACCATAGTAGCCGATGTCTTTCGAGTGAAAGAGTCCCCGGGCTCAACACATTCGTCCGTTGTTTTTGATAGCCATAGGGTAAAAATTTACGATATGATTTACCATTGATTGGATCGGTATAAACCTTGCCCCGATACCACAAGTCGAGTAGTGGATAAAGCCATTGACTCACTCGAATTAAAAGTGGACGAGAAAAAAGTTGCAAAGCAAAACGAAACAAGGAACTCACTTGGTCAGTGGTTTTATCCGAAACCGATTTTCTTCATCACTTTGAATACCAAGTGCTTGATAGACATAATCGAAAGTGGAGAGCAATTCAGGTTGACCATCAACAATGGCAATATTGTGCTCAAAATGCGCACTTGGTTTACGGTCTGCAGTCAGGATTGTCCATCCGTCTGAAAGCTGATTGATTTTGTGGGTTCCCATATTAATCATAGGTTCGATGGCGACAACCATTCCTTCAAGAAAGGCCTTGCCGCGTCCTCGGCTTCCGTAGTTTGGCATTTCTGGTTTTTCGTGCATCGTTTTGCCTAGACCATGTCCGACCAACTCGCGAACAACCCCATAGCCATAGGACTCTACATATTGCTGTATGGCATGACCAACATCACCGACTCGCTTACCGATATAAAATTGTTCAATACCAATATACAATGATGCCTTGGTTACGGTCAGTAACTGCTGGGTTTTTTTATCGATATCCCCAACTGCAAAGGTATAGGCATGGTCACCGTAATACTGATTTTTTAATGCGCCGCAGTCGATTGAAACGATATCACCATTTTCTAATGGCTTGTCATTGGGAATGCCGTGCACCACCTGATTATTGGGGCTCACACAAAGGGTATTGGGAAAATCGTATAGTCCAAGAAAACCTGGCTCTGCGCCGTGATCACGGATAAACGTTTCGGCAAGACCGTCAAGATATAATGTGGTAACGCCTGGTTTAATTTCTCCTGCGAGCATGCCCAAAGTCTTGGACACCACGAGCGCACTCTCTCTGATGAGTTCGATTTCCTCAGCTGTTTTTAGCAAAGCCATTCCTAAAAATCGTATGCGTGCTTATAGCCCTTGTCTTGAAGAATGTCAAGGATATCTTGTTCTAAAGAAATGATTGGAAACTCAACAATCCGATTGATTTCTTCGCCGTCTTTTGAAAAGATAAACGTGGGGACGTTGGTAACGCCTGAATGTTCAGCACTCCCATCGTGGCTGACTTTATCCTCGTTCACCCCAACTATCGGTTGGACTTGATCATTGGCTTCAAGGGCGTCTATGATTTTAAAAAAGCCAGGCACTTCCCACTGACTGTCTTCACACCAAGTGCCCATATAAATCATTACCTCGATATCATTAAACAATGAATCAATTTGTAAAACTAGCGATTTGTTTAAAGGGTACGCATTGTAGTTTTCTACAAACCAACTGTTGTCAGTGCTGTTTTCCAATTGGTCTCTGCTAAATTCTCCAAAAGATTGAAATGGTGTTGTGCATGCCACAAAGCCACAGATGCAAAATAGAAATAGAATATCTTTTTTCATACCATCACAATAAAGAATTTGCTGTCATCTCAGTTGGTTTTTTTACACCCATAAGATCTAGGATTGTCGGTGCAATATTCCCCAAATTACCATTTTTTATGGATTTGTACTTGTCATCGATCAAAATTATCGGAACGGGATTGGTCGTGTGTGCGGTGTTGGGGGACCCGTCGGGATTGATCATGGTATCACAATTCCCGTGATCGGCAATAATCAGCACGGTAAAACCACCAGCTTTGGCGGCTTCAACCACTTCCTTTACACAAGCATCAACCGTTTCGCAAGCTTTTATAGCTGCTTTCATACTGCCTGTATGTCCAACCATATCGGGATTGGCGAAGTTGAGGCACACAAAATCTGTTTCTTGGTTACGGAGTTTGGGAACGATGGCATCTCTCAACTCATAGGCACTCATCTCTGGCATTAGGTCATAGGTTGCGACTTTGGGTGAGGGGCATAAAATGCGTTCTTCGCCTTCAAATGGCTCTTCTCGTCCTCCGTTAAAGAAAAAGGTCACGTGGGGATACTTTTCTGTTTCTGCAATACGAATTTGCTTTTTCCCTGCTTTGGCAAGAGTTTCTCCGAGGGTATTGGTCACATTGTCCTTGTCAAACACGACTTGAACCCCCCTAAAAGAGTCGTCGTAATTGGTCAGTGTTAAAAAGTGAAGATATTGTTTTTTCATATCGTAATCCGCAAAATCTTGCTGATGAAGAACTTGTGTCAATTGTCGTCCTCTATCAGTTCGGAAGTTAAAAAACACCACCACATCACCAGATTGTATGGTCGCTAAGGGTCGATTGTCTGCTCCAACTCCAACAAGTGGTTCGATAAACTCATCCGTGACGCCATTTAAGTAGCTTTTTTGCAAGGCTTCAACAAAATCAGTGGTTGATTTACCTTTGCCATGAACCAACAAATCATATGTTTTTTTGATGCGCTCCCAACGCTTATCTCGATCCATCGCGTAGTAGCGTCCAATGGCGGATGCGATTTGAGCATTATTGGCAGCACAGCTTTCTTGCAATTCTCCGATAAACCCTGCTCCAGATTTGGGGTCAACATCTCGCCCGTCGGTAAATGCATGAACATAGACATCGGGAACTTCGGCAAGATTGGCAGCGCGAACCAATCCTTTGATGTGATTTATATGGGAATGGACGCCCCCGTCCGAGACCAAACCGAGAAAATGAAGCTTTACCTTATTTTCTTTGGCAGTTTTGAAAGCTTCTTGTAATACGGGCTCACCTTTTAGGGTATCCTTGTAAATAGCCATATTGATTTTAGCAAGGTCTTGATACACCACTCGACCAGCACCCAAATTGACATGCCCAACCTCACTGTTCCCCATCTGTCCGTTGGGAAGCCCAACATTCATACCGTCTGTACGGAGAGTCGCATGGGGGTTGTTCTTGTACAAAGAATCGATAAAAGGGGTATGCGCTTGTTCAATCGCAGATACAGAAGGGTCTGGAGAGATCCCCCAGCCGTCCAAAATCATCAATAGTGCTTTCATGATGCAAAGATAAGTAGAACCCAGCGAAAGCAAACCGTATTGTCAGTCAAATAATACTGGATTAATATCAAGAAGATGCTCTCTACTGTAACGATTAAAAAATTCCGCATCTAAAAACTCACGCCCGAGCAATTGGTCATCTTTTGCAATTTCTGAAATCGCGTGATTTATCAAGACTTCCAAATACGCTTTTGAGAGGGAGTGGTAGGTGTAGTGCCATGGCTCGTGGGCAAATCCTTTGCGTTTGGGATGGTCTGTGTAAACTTCCAAAAAGCCATAGTCTGCTGCATTTTGGTTCATCCAAGAACGGAGTGCACTCGACGGTCCATCGCCATAAAATTTTTCTGCCAATAACACATCACCAGATTGCGGATTGGCATTATCGATGATATCAATATCTGTACCCCAGTGGTGACGAGAGGTTCCCGGTAGGGTCGAATAGTTAATGATTTTTTGAATGGCATCTTTGCCTGTAAGCCCCTCCGAGATAAAAGAGCTGTACTTGGTATTCCAGATTTCCCGTTGCCGATAATAGCTGCGGTGAGCAGACACCACCTTGATGTCGATACCTACTTTGGCAGCTGCCTTGCGCATTTTTTCATACGCCTTATGGACCGTTTCCTGCATATTACCAACAATCGGAGGTGTTGTTTTTCCCAACACCAAAAGGGGATCGATATGTTGTGCAGAAGTATGCATCGTCATACACAAAAATAAACCCTTAAGCAGTGCTTTCATAATAGCTGTTTTTTCATCACATAGTGTGGTCCAAATATAGGAACCTCAAACTCAGATCCCACAATACGATAGCCCATAGCCAAATAAAAACCAGAAGCTCCTTTTCGGGCATTCATCCACAATAGATGAATACCGCAGTATTTTGCGTGACTTTCGACTTCTTTGATCAACAGGCGACCAATTCCGTTGTTTTGGGTTGAGATCTTCACTGCCATGCCCCGGATTTGTCCATTTGGTACTGTGAATGGACTATCTTTGGGGTTGTCCAAAATTGTACATACACCAAGCAAGGTATTTTGATTATAAGCCCCCAGATGAATCGTGGATTTAAGGTCATCTCCTGGCAAAATACAGCTTTCGATTGCCATACCTGTACGTAACACAGGATGACGAATAAGATGGGTTGTTTCTGCAGAAATGGTTTTAATATGTATTTTTGACGATGCCATGAAGAACGTAGAGTTCACATATTTATTAAAGAACAATATAGCACAAATTGTTCCGCTAATGCAAGACTTTACTTCAAACAAGTATTCAGATAAAGTATTACTCGAACGATTAAAAGGCATGTTTTCCTACGACTATGACTGTGTCGCCATTTTTTTAGAGGATAAACTTATCGGATTTTGCGGTTTGTGGTATCAAATGCGACATTATTCTGGCAAGAGCTGTGAGCTCGATCATTTTTATATCCATAAGCCTTATCAAGGTAAAGGATACGGAAAAAAATTTCTCGATTGGATCATTGTACAACTCCGAGCCAAAGACTATGAGGCCATAGAGCTGAATGCCTACAAAGAAAACAAAGTAGGGCATCGTTTTTATAAGCGAGAGGGCTTTGTGCATTTGGGCTTTCATTTTGTGAAGCGCTTGTAAAATTTTGGCATTCACATTCGATTCTCTAACTTTAACGTGAATTCATGCAAAAAGTAATCACCATATTGGCTCTATTCTGCGTTGTCTTCGCAACTGCCCAACAAGACTATCGCACTTGGTTGCGCGGAAAAGTTCTATACCAAGACAGTAGTGTCATCGCTGCCAATATCCTAAATACTAACTCCAAACAAGCCACGATTACGGATGATAATGGGGAATTTGCAATTGAGGTAAAACTCGGAGATGAACTCATTATTTCGTCTGTGCAATATGAAATTCGGGTGCTTATCATCACCAAGGAGATCTTACAACGCAATCGTTTGGTGGTGGATGTAAACGAAAAAATACAAGTTCTCGACGAGGTGGTTGTGAGTCCCACACGCCCAGAAAAGTTTTTGGATTTGCAAGAAGAAGAATTTAAAAAATTCGATTACACCTATGACAAGTCAACTCGCGTAGACAATGAAATTTTGCGAAAAAGTCAACTCTATGAAGGGGTTGATTTTGTCAATATCTTCAAATTAATGCACAAGGCCCTTCGCAAAAAGAATTCCGACTATTTGGATGGTTCGGCCTATGCGCCAAGTGATGTGATTCGTCAGATTTATCCTGATGCATTCTTTATTAAAGAACTCAATATTCTCCCTGACCAAATCGGCCTATTTTTAGAGTTTATCAATGACCGATTAGAGGCAAAAGATCTATTGAAAAAGGAAAACGAATTTCAGCTAATGGATTTTTTAATTAAACAAAGTGAAAAGTTTGCAAAGGCGCAATAGGAGTTTTCTTTGGCTGGTGTGGGTTGTTGGATTTGTGGGATATGCCCAAAACATAAAAGATTTTTCGGGAAATGTCGTTTCTGACTCACTTGATATTTCCGGGATTCATGTGGTCAATAAAAACAGTGGGGCAACGACTATTACCAATCAAAAAGGAGAATTTTTGATTGGAGCTCAACCTACAGATACGATTCTGTTTTCTGCTGTTCATATCAAACTGCAGGCATTGGTTTTGGATTCTTTGGTGCTCTCTCAATCCGAAATCAATGTTTATATCGAGCATGCTGTCAATGAACTGCAAGAGGTTGTTGTGAAACCCCACAATCTGACAGGAAACCTCGCTGACGATGTTACCGCTGCTCCGCCACCGCCAATCAATTTTAAAGATGTTGGAATTCCGGGTTTTGAAGGAGAAAGACGTGAAAAAATACGATACAGTAGTACAGGAAACTTGATTTTAAGTACTTTGCTATTGCCTATAATGCCATTAGATATTGAAGGGGTATACAAACAAATCAGTGGGTACAATAAACGACTCTTGCAGAGTCGAAAGCTCAACAAACAACTCCAAACAGTCTATCGTATGATTGACTTTTATGGGACCGATTTTTTACAACGTCAATTCACTTTGGGTGAGCAGGAAGTGTATGGCTTTGTGTTGGCTTGTGTAGAAAACAGTCCAGAAATGCAAACGGATTATTTAAAAGGCAACTACCCACTCGTGCTAGATGGGATGAAGCAGTTTGCAAACACCCAAACGAAGGAATAATGAACCGAATAATTGCTTGTTCTTTTTTTGCGTGGATGATGTTTATTCAAGCCACTACACACCCTTATTATGTCAGTACCTTAGATATTGATTACCGCCCCAATCGAGCGGCTATTCAGATTACGATACGCGTGTTTACAGACGATTGGCAGTTGATGCTTAACACCCACTATGACCAAACACTTCGTTTGGATCCCGACACTAATGAGGAGCAAATTGTAATCTACTCAACAGATTACCTTCAACAACATTTGGAATTGAATTTCAATGGCACTGATGTAACTCCAAGCGTTTTAGGAAAGGAGTATAAAGACGATCAGTTGGTTTTGTATTTGGAGATAGCGGGCGTGGCGCAACTTAAAACCCTTGGAGTTTCTAACAGCATTCTATTTGCTGAATTGGAAGGCCAACAAAATATTGTACGAATCAAAACCCCAACAAAACGAAAAAGCTATTTGCAAACCCAAGATCGGGCGCAGGATGTTTTTAGTATTCGAAACTAAAAATTTGAAGTTGTACTAAAACTGCAAAAAAAATCATTCTTTTTCGTTAATTTTATATCCCTTTATTTAAAAATTGTTCAATTATGAAACTTTTCATTTCCTCAATACTTTCGTTCTGTTTTCTTTTTCCCAACTTAGCCTTTGCACAAGAGCAAAATCTAGAAGGTCTCAAACAAGGACATACCAATCAAAACAAATTCCGTCAGCTCTACAACGAGTTTTCGACACCCAATGATTATCGAACCGCAAGTGGAGCGCCTGGTCCTGCCTACTATCAACAACGTGCCGACTATGTGATGGATATCAAAATTGATGACGAAACCCAACGTCTCTTCGGAGAAGAAACCATTACCTATTTCAATAATTCGCCCGATGCGTTGGCTTATTTGTGGGTACAACTCGACCAGAATATCCGCAAAAAAGATTCTCCAGCTCTTCTGAAAAATAGCCAGTCTCTAGATCAGGTCTCACAGTTGTCCTCATTTGCCAACAACCATCTTGGCGACCCTTTTGATGGCGGGTTCAATATAGAAAAAGTTACAGATGCGCAGGGAAAACCCCTGCCATACATCATCAATCGAACCATGATGCGAATCGACTTGCCAACTCCACTACAGTCGTCTGGGCAAGTGGTGTTTTCAATCAAATGGTGGTACAACATCAACAACCACGTGGTCAACCGCGCGCGCTCGGGTTATGAGTATTTTCCCGCAGACGATAATCGTGCCTATGTGATTGCACAGTTTTTCCCTCGTATGTGTATGTATGACGATGTAGAGGGCTGGCAAAACTATCAGTTCTGGGGTAATGGTGAGTTTGCACTTCCTTTTGGAGATTACGAGGTCAATCTTACCGTTCCTGCCAATTTTATCGTTGATGCTACGGGCGAATTGATGAATCGCAAAGAGGTATTTTCTAAAGACATGATGAATCGCTATAAGCTAGCCAAAAAAACCTATGATAAGCCCGTAATGATTGTTACTCAAGAAGAAGCGGAGGCCAACGAAAAAACCATTACAACCAAAACCAAAACATGGGAGTTTTCGGCAAAGAACGTTCGGGACTTTGGCTTTACTGCATCTAAAAAATACATTTGGGATATGATGGCTGTTAAGGTTGGTGACCGCAACGTCATGGCTGTTTCACTTTATCCAAAAGAGGGAAATCCACTTTGGGAAGAATGGTCTACTCTTGCGGTTGCACAAACCCTGGAAACCGTTTCGAGATTTACCTTTGACTATCCTTATCACAAAGCTATTTCGGTTCATGCCAAAAATCAAGGCATGGAATACCCTATGATTTGCTGGAATTACGGCCGTCCTGATGAGGATGGGACCTATAGTGATCGTGTCAAATTTGGAATGATTTCGGTGATTATCCATGAGATTGGGCATAACTATTTCCCGATGATTGTCAACTCTGACGAACGCCAATGGGGTTGGATGGACGAAGGCCTGACTACCTTTATACAATACCTAACGGAGCAAGAGTTTGGACAGCGATACCCAGAGTCGATTCCTGGCTTGGACAAATACCCATCCCGCAGAGGTGAGGCCAAAAAAATTGTGCCTTATATGTCGGATGATCAAGACTTTTTGGCGCCGATTATGTCCAATCCTGAAAATGTGTTTCAATTGGGACCTAACGCTTATGGAAAACCTGCAACAGCACTCAACATTCTGCGAGAAACCATCATGGGTTCAGACCTCTTTGACCACGCGTTTAAAACCTATTCTCAGCGTTGGATGTTTAAACACCCAACCCCAGAAGACTTTTTCCGTTCTATGGAAGATGCTTCTGCTGTCGATTTAGACTGGTTTTGGAGGGGCTGGTTCTACACCACAGACTTTGTAGATATCGGCGTAGAAAGCGTAAAGACCGTACAAGTGACGAGTGAACCATCTGCATCATACTTGGAAAGAATTCAGCGCTTTGGGTACTCCATTGAGGATCTCCCACCATTGGTTTTTCGGGTCAATGAAGACGATGAGAACTATGACGAAAACGCAGCTCCATTTGCCAATCTCGATGCAGGAGCATATTTAGCAGAAAACAAACTAACAGTTGCCCAAGAAAATTTGGCAAAAGCCAACTACCTGTATGAGATTACGTTTAACAAGCCTGGTGGTTTGGTCATGCCGATTTTGGTCGAGTATACTTATTCAGACGGCTCTACGATTTCCGAGCGTTATCCAGTACAGATCTGGCGTAAAAACACCAGCAGTTACACACGTGTCTTGACTTCTAAAAAAGAGATTGTTGGCATTCAAGTTGATCCCAATGCGGAAACAGCCGATGTGAATACCACCAATAATTCTTGGCCTAGAGAGGAAGTCATTACAGACTTTGACCGCTTTAAAGAAAGCAACTAAATGTAATTTTGTCCGTCGGTTGATTTTACCGACAGATAGCTTTTGGTTTTTATCGAATCAGCAGAACTGTCTATCTTTACCACATGATTTACTTTATCAGCGGAGCTGAACTCATCTTTATATTTTTTATTATTCTTCTTGTCTTTGGTGCCGATAAGGTACCAGACATCGCACGGAATTTGGGTAAAGGCATGCGACAGGTGCGCAATGCGACCCAAGACATCAAAAATGAAATTCAAAAGTCCGCTGAAAAACAGGGCTTAGATACCAAACAGATTCAGAAAAACATCAAAGAAGTCAAAGACGAGTTAGAGGATATCGATGGTTCTGTTAAGCGAAAGAGCTAGCGTTTTCTGGTAATCGTGAGGCCATCCCTGACAGGGAGTACAACGGTCTCCACCCTCAGATCTGTATTGATTTTATTATTGTATTCTTGCAAAGCAGACGTTGCTTCGTCAGTAGCTTCTTCCAATACTTTTCCCGACCACAATACATTGTCTGATAAGAGAATGCCGCCAGTTTCGAGTTTGTCGATAATCAAATCAAAATATTTAGGGTAGTTTTCCTTATCGGCATCGAGAAACACCAAGTCATAGGGTCCAGTAAGGGTTTTGAGAATATCTTTGGCTTCACCAAGGTGTTGAATAATTTGACTCCCATGAGGGGATTGATCAAAATAACGGCGTTGCATATCCGACAACTCTTCATTGTGGTCGATGGTATCTATCGATCCGCCCGTAGTCAAACCTTCGGCTATACATAAAGTGGCATAGCCAGTATAGGTACCAACTTCTAGGATCTTTTTCGGTCCAATCATCTTGGATAATAGAGCCAATAATCGACCTTGGTACGACCCACTAAGCATTCTGGGTTGGAGTACCTTTTGATGGGTTTCCCTGTCCAATGCTTTTAGCAAATCTGACTCCTCCATACTGTGGTCGTCGACATATTTTTGGAGTTTCTTAGAAATAAAATTCATCATCGTGTAGGTTTTGCATATTGGAAACGCTCGATAAGCTCTGTTTTGGCGTAGCCGTCTAATCCGTTGATGGTAACCGAACCTGCTTGTTGAAGATTGAGCCAGCCGTCATTTTCTATAATACCGTCCTCAAGATGAATTGATAGGATCTCGCTGACCAGGAGCAAGGTCTTATTTTCTATGATGGGGTATTCGTTAAGGAATCGACATGCGAGTCGTATTTTGGCGTCTTTAACAAAAGGGGCTTGAAAACCATCGAGATATTCTGGTTCGAATTCCGTTTTGCTAAACTCCGAAACGTCTTCTGAATATTTGGCAGAGGTGTGATGCGCATCAGCGACAGAGACGTGATGAATGTGATTGACGGTAAAAAAAGAGGACGCCTTGATATTTCGATAGCTGTCTCTTGGCACTCTGGTTGGGCGCAAGACAAAGCCAATTAGAGGCGGATTGCTGCCCAAATGGGTAATACTGCTAAACACAGCCAAATTGGTTTGGCCATCAGCGGATTGCGTCCCGATTAAGTTTGCAGATTTGTATCCTGTGCAACTATTGATAAGGTTGAGACGGAAAATTTTTTCCATCTGATCAATATCTTGTCTTGAATAGTGAAGCATTTCTTTTTTACAAACATAAACAATCTGATGATTTTGTCTTATTTTTGGCGACCCTTGGGTCATTAACTCAGTTGGTTTAGAGTGTCGCCTTGACAGGGCGGAAGTCACTGGTTCGAATCCAGTATGACCCACAATTAAGATGACTTTTCAAGTTGAAATCACCCTAAAACCCTTTGCGAGAGGGTTTCATTTGATCACTGATGATATCATTGCTTCACTACCCAACCTGACGGGAATTGTGCATGTGTTTGTCAAACACACTTCTGCAAGTCTTACAATTAACGAAAATGCCGATCCAAGTGTTCGCGTTGATTTTGAAACCCACTTCAACAAAATGGTCTCAGAATCTGACAATCATTACACCCACACTTTTGAAGGAAAAGACGATATGACTTCTCACATCAAAAGTAGTATTTTAGGTTCATCGGTATCCTTTCCCATCAAAAATGGTATCCCTCAACTTGGAACCTGGCAAGGGGTGTATTTGTGTGAACACAGAAACCAGGCAAGTGGGAGAACCATTTTTATCACCTGCATCGGATAGTATTTCTTTATACCATGGTCTACTCCGAAAGTATAAGTTCCTTTACTTTCTTAAGAAGTAAACCAACAGGCTCAACACGATACTGACCAATATAGAAGTGCCGAGTGGGAAGTAAAACGTCCAATTTTCTCCCCCAAATCGAAAGTCAAGTGGATTTTTAACACCATACTTTTCTCCTAACAAGAGAAAGCCTCCTATGAGAACAAGAATCAATCCGAGAAATAGAATGGTGCGTCCCATTAGCTAAAAACATCTACTAATTTTTCGAGTGTGAAATTGCGAGATCCTTTCACAAGCAGCGATGCTTGTCCAAGAGAGGTTTTTGAGAAGTAATCCATGGCCTGATCAACATTGGAAAAGTATTTGTCAGCTGGAACAAAAGGTGCGAAAGCAGAGCCAACCCAATAGCAATCATCAAGCGGGGAGGTTTTTATCCAATCTACAAGTTGTTTGTGTTCGGTTTCTGTGTGCTTGCCCAGTTCATTCATTTGCCCAAGAACCGCAATCTTCTTCCCTTCTTTTTTTGAGAAGCTCGCTAGTGCAGCATGCATACTTGAGGGATTGGCATTGTAGGCATCAAGGATAATGCTAAGATCTTTTTTGCGAATTAGTTGGGAACGGTTGTTCTCTGAAATATAGGACTCTAGGGCTCTCTTAGCGTTTTGTGGTGATACCCCAAAGTGGCGGCCGATAGCATAGGCAGCCAAGACGTTGTAGCCATTATAAGCCCCTCGGAGTTTGGTTTGTATTTTTAGATGATCAACCTCAATGGCAATCGCATCTTTTTCCGTGAGAAGAGTAGCAGATATCCTTGCCGCTGTTTCTGTTCCATAGGTAATGGGGTCTTGACCTTTAAGCTGTGCCATGATTTTTAGATCGTCGGCATTGGCAAAGATTAGACCGTTTGTGTTTTTGAGATAGTCATAGAGTTCGGATTTGGCTTTGACAACCCCTTGCAAGCTACCAAATCCGTCTAGATGGGCCTTGCCAAAATTGGTAATCAGTCCAGCGTTAGGTTGAGCGATATTGGCCAACAAACTAATCTCACCTGGGTGATTGGCACCCATTTCGATGACGCCGATTTCGGTGTCTTCTTCTAACGAAAGCAAGGTGAGAGGAACTCCAATATGATTATTGAGGTTTCCTTGCGTGGCTACGGTAGTTAAGGTGCTGCTTAGCACCGAATGAATTAGTTCTTTGGTGGTGGTTTTTCCGTTGCTTCCAGTCAAAGCAATAATTGATGTTCCCAGCGTTGTTCGATGTTCTTTTGAAAGCGTTTGGAGTGATTTTAATGTGTTTTCAACTCGAATCAACCGGTTATCATTAATAGGAATGTCTTCATCGACAATCACGGCAATCGCTCCTTTATCGAGGGCTTGTTTCGCAAACTGATTTCCATTAAAATTTGGCCCACTTAGGGCAAAAAAAAGTTGACCAGTTTGAAGGGTTCGGCTGTCAGTACTGACTCCCGCAGCGTCTCTAAAGATGTTGTAAAGCGCTGGCATCACAGTTGGTTATAGAATTGTATGCTTAGTTTTTCGGAATACCTCGTGGTTTACGGTCTTCACTTGTACTTCCGAGGTAGGACATTGCACATCGGAAACCGATATAGTCTGCAGCCAAAAATTCAGGCATATAGCGGCGCTGTGCTGGGTCTAGCCAATAGGCACGGTCTTTCCATGATGCACCCTTAATAACTCTTGTGGTATTGGATACAAGCGTGAGACGTTTCTCTTCTAAAGCTCGTGATTCATCGAAAGCATCAGTATACATCTCTTCACCGTCAGGATTACCTTTATCTCTTTGGTATAATTTGTCACCATCCGCATAGGCAAGGTTGTCAGCAGCTAATCCATTCGATTCTAACAATTGCTCATTTGTAAATTCAGAGTCAAAATCATTTGGAATGATATTTTCTTTTTGGATAGATCCAGGTAGTTGACGGTAAACACTTTTTCCATTGGGATTGAGAGAATCAACGGGCAAAGTGTTAACAGAAGTCTTTCCGTCCTCACCAATATAATAGGTCTGAAATAAATTTCCACGAAAATAGTTCATGTCACTCACCTCATTATTTGTTAGTGGTCGATAAACATCAGCTACCCATTCGGAAACATTACCTGCCATCCCATACAATCCAAAATCGTTTGGTGGATATTGGCGGACATCTGCAGTGATTTCAGCATCGTCATTAGACCATCCAGCAACACCACTGTAATCCCCTCGTCCTTGTTTAAAGTTAGCGAGTTGATCACCAGCATTCCGACTTTGTGTGACTCTGGAAGTATCACCCGACCAGGGATATTTCTTTTTCCCTTGGTATGAATTGTACTCGCGAATCCCAGCAAGTCCGAGAGCCGCGTATTCCCATTCGGATTCAGTTGGCAATCTGTATTCAGGTAAAACGACGCCGTATTCCACACTGGCATTGGTTACTTTGACATCATCTTCTTCTGTACCCTCTCCACGTACGGTAATTTGGGCACGACGACCAACAAATGATTGTATTTGATCTTCTGTGTCATTTTCAGCTGCTCTTACGTTGTCAGCAGTATAGTTTTCACCATATACAAGGTCGGGTCGTTTAAGATAAGTTTCTGTATCAAAATTGGTAATTCCTTGGATATCATCAGAAGTTCTTGCACCTTTGGCAATCCAACCTTTTTCTTCTAAAATCAATTCATTTACCCGATTTGTTCTCCATTTGGCAAAATTGCTAGCTTGTTGCCAACTTACCCCAACGACAGGGTGTGTGCGGAAGGCAGGATGACGCAGGTAGTTGTTAACCATATCATCGTAGTAACCAAGTTGGTTTCTCCAAACAAGGGTATCTGGTAAAGCAGAAAGGTAAATTTTTTGTTGATCAACAAAAACTCGCTTTAGCCAATCAAGATATTCAATATACATAAGGTTTGTAACCTCCGTTTCGTCCATATAAAAAGATCGAACTTGCATCCTTGACGGGGCATTATTCCAATCTTTCATGACATCGTCTTGAACGCGACCTTTCGTATAGGTACCACCGTGAATGAGGATTAAATTAGGTCCTTGGATTTGGTCTTTGTAGTCTTTTCCTTTGTAGTCAAAACCGCCATTTTCACCAATTTTCCAACCTGTAGCGGAAGACTGGCCGCTTTTAACAGATCCGTTTCGGCTACACCCAGTGAAAATAATGGAGATTGAAGACAAAAAAGCTAATATGAATATGCATTTGCGCAACATACAAATTCTATTTTGGACTGCAAGATAGTAAATATGTGTAAATTTGGATTTAAAGACTGACAATTTATATTTATAAAACGATTATAAAGCCCTTTTAATTATAATTTTTAATTTCAAACACTATCTTATAAACTTTTTCGTTATCGATTTAGTATGCGATTATTGACCCTTTTCTTTTTACCTCTTTGCCTATGGTCTCAACAGATTGATGTGCGATGGAATTGGCAAGGTACCGAACATCTACATGTTGGAGATCTTTTAAAAAAAGTACCCAAAGCGATTGGTCAAACTGTTTTTTACGACGAAGAAAATCAGCGCTTTGCCATTAATATTTCAAAAAAGCTGGGTGACAATCCAAACTTAAATTACTCCATTGAAGATATACAAACACAAGAACTTCATTCCAATATGGCTGTAGATCTTGATTTGGATCAATTGGCTGCGCGTCCTTATACTATGGTATACAAAACCAAAGGAAGAGATATTCACCAAGTTTTTTTTCAAATCGAACCTTTTATTGCTAAAAATGACAAAGTATATGTGGTTACAGGATTTACCATTGTCCCACATGCATTTAAGCAGTTAGCAGCACAGGGTATCCAACAACTTACATCAATCGAGTCTATGCCCCCTCAGTCTGGCTTTAGATTTGAGGTAAATCAGACAGGAATCCACAAAATACCAGCTGCGTTTTTGCGTGACTTGGGAATGCCAATATCCAGCATCAGTCCAGAAACTTTGAAAATCTTTGGTAGGGGAGGCAAAATGCTTTCCTTGATCAATTCGGGAACCGCAGGAGTCAATTACGGGATTTCTGAAAATCCACTCCAACTCGTTGGTATGGACGATGGAAATATAGATGATGAGGATTATATCCTGTTTTTTGCTTATGGCGCTAACGAATGGGATGATGATAGTCAAACAGCGGTGAATCTTTATCATGACAAAGCACATTACATTATTTCTTATGGTGGAGAAAATGGACTTCGGGTGAATGCCCAATTGTCAGCAGCGTTTATTGATAATTCGCAAACGAGTGCATCTGTTAGTCTTCACATTGAAGAAGATTTGGTCAATATTGCGCAAATGGGGCGGAAGTGGTTTGGTGATCGTTTTCTCCACAATTCAACCGAAAATTACGCCTTTCAATTGATCAACCGTAAGGCAGCAACCATGGTTGATGTCAAGCTTGCCGCAGCGGCTTCAGCTGTAAATGGCAGTCATTTTGATTTAAGCGTAGAGAATAAAAATACGTCTCTAAATATAGCACCAACACAAACCCTTACAAGGGGATCGGAAGGTACGGTAACTCTATCGTCAACTCCTTCTTCAAATGCGTTAGATGTGGTCTTGCACTACGATGCGTCCGGATTTAGCTCTGCGGTTGGTTATTTGGATTATATCCGCCTGACTTATGAGCGAAATCTTTCAGGAGACCGCGGACAGTTTGGGTTTACAACATCAAATTCAAATGCTTATCATGCATCTGGAGTTGATGCAATTTGGGAATTGCTGCCCAATGGCACAATTCAGGTGTTCGAGCCCAGCTCTAATAGGGAAGTGTATTTTACATCAAATGAAAAAGCAGATCGCTATCATGTATACAGTGTAAATGATGTTTACAACCCTAAACGCAGTGAATATGGAGATACATTTACCTCACCCCAACTGCGGGAACGACTTTCAAATGAAGCAGAATATATCATTATCACACACGACGACTTTGCGGAGGAGGCCAACAAGCTAGCCACACATCACCGTACGCACACTGGATTGAAATCATCGGTCTTGACCTTATCTGAGATCTACGATGATTTTAGTGTAGGTAACATCGATATCATGGCGATTCGAAATGCTATTCGCTATGCATACCTTAACAACTCTGATGATAACAAACCCAAGTACGTTTGTTTGTTTGGAGACACAAGCTACGACTACAAAGATCGCGTGCCAAACAATAATATGATTGTACCGACTTACCACGCCTTAAATAGTTTCCATTTGGCCAATAGTTATATGTCTGACGATTTTTATTCGATGATGGATTATAACGAAGGAGAACTTAGTTTTTACGAACGTATGGATTTAGCAGTTGGACGGATTCTATTTGACACAAAAGAAAGTGCACTTGCGATGGTAAACAAATCGATTGATTATAGTTTAGCCAATGGAGAATGGCAAAACACATTTACTATATTATCTGACGACCCAGATGAAGAGTGGGAAAGTATCATTCAGGAACGCTTAGATGAACTGGGAGAAGAGGTGGTTGCCAACAAGCCATTCTTAAACTTACAAAAAATACATTCTGATGCTTTTGAGCAGGTAATATCTGCTTCAGGAGACCGTTATCCTAGTGTCAATCAAGCTTTGGAAAATCAATTTATTCAGGGTACGCTTGCAATCAATTATTTTGGTCATGGTGGAGAAAGCGGCCTAGCATCTGAAAAAATATTTGATAAAGAACTTGCTGATCGTCTCTACAACCCAGGAAGATTCCCACTTTTTGTTACGTCAACTTGTGAGTTCAGTCGGTTTGATAACCCTGGTGTATTTACAGCAGGGGAAGCAAGTTTTGCCAACCCAGCTGGTGGAGTGATTGGACTGCTCTCAACAACCAGACAAATTTACGTTGGCAATGGCATCACCTACAATAAGATTATGGCAGAGCATTTATTTGCCTACGGTTTGGATGATTACCCAACAATTTCAGAGGCCTTACGCTTATCAAAAAATGATTTTTCCGGCGTATCCCAGAAAAGGATTATATTTTTTATCGGAGATCCAGCACTCAAACTCGCGATTCCTAAAGGCCGCGTCGATCTGACGCATCTCAATGGTAATGAACTTGAAGGATTAGATAATGAAAACAGACAACTACGCGCCCTTGACCGTGTGAATCTTGCCGGTCAAGTTTCTGATAAAAATGGAGTACTCCTAGATGATTTTTCAGGAGAGGTTGTTCTGACAATTTTTGACAAAGAGCTTGAGAAAACAACACTTGGCAATGACGGTAATGGGGCCTTTACTTTCAATGCGCTTGGCAATGTAGTGTTTAAGGGAAATGCTGAAGTAGAAAATGGTTTTTGGAACATCGAACTTGTCATACCCAAAGATATTTCACTGCCTATTGGTCAATCTCGTATCAGCATGTACGCTATTTCGAATGATAAGACGAGTAAAAAGACGGGCTTATTCACTGATGTTCTTATTGGAGGTATCAATCCGAACCCACAAACGGATACTCAAGGACCACTTATTGAACTTTTTTTGGAAAACGAATCATTTGAAAGCGGAGATTTGACGGGTACAAACCCGATTTTAATCGCAAGATTTTCAGATGAAAATGGGATTAATACTTCTGGTGGATTGGGGCATGAACTTTTGGCTGTTTTGGATGGAGTGACGCAGAACCCAATCGTTTTAAATAATTTTTATCGCACAAATCTCGGCGACTTCAAGTCAGGTTCTCTCAAATACTTATTTAACAATCTTTCTCCAGGCCCCCACACGCTGTCTGTGACAGCTTGGGATACCCATAACAACCCATCAACCCAAAGCATTGATTTTGTTGTTTCTAATAAAAATAACATTTTAATCAATTCGATTTATAACATACCCAATCCCTTTGAAATCCAAACCACATTTTGGATAAGTCATAATAAGCCCCGTGAGCTTATTGAAGCAAATATAATTGTTCATGATATTAACGGAAAAAAAGTATGGGAGCAGAACAAAACATTGTACTCTGGTACAAACACAAATAGTGAGATTGTTTGGAATGCTCAGTCTAATGATGGTACATTAGTAAATAAGGGAGTATATTTGTGCACGATTAAGTTAAATTCTACGTTATCCAATACAACACACACTTATACACATAGAATAATAAGGAATTAATTATGAGAAGTTTTTTTTCAGTTGTATTCATATTCATTGCAATATCTTTATTTGGACAAAATCGAGTGATTACAACTGGAGTTCCATTTCTTTTGATTACTTCTGACGCTAGGTCAGCAGGTATGGGTGAACAAGGGGTTGCTACCACACCAGATGCTTTTTCCCAAAATTGGAATCCGTCCAAGTATAGTTTTGCACCAAGCGAATCAGGAATCGGCGTGAGCTATACGCCCTATCTAAGTCAATTAGTCAACGATATATTCCTTGCGAATGTATCTTATTATAGGGTTGTTTCGGAGCGTGCAGCTTGGGCGACAAGTTTAAAATACTTTAGCTTAGGCGAAATTGAGATCGGTCAAACACCAGCTGACTTTATCAATCCACTCATCGAACGTCCAAACGAATTTGTACTGGATTTCTCCTATGCTCTAAAACTCAATGAATCGTTTTCTTTGGGGGTTACTGGTGCCTTCATCTACTCTGATCTCAAACTTGGTTCTGCAACTGATGACGCATCAGCAGCGAGTACAGTTGCGTTTGGGGTATCTGGTTACTATCAATCTCAACAGCGTGACTTCACTAATTTTGAAGGGAAGTGGCGTGGAGGATTTAACATCAGCAATCTTGGTCCAAAACTCACTTACGAAACTGACGGGTATGCCGATTATTTACCAACGAATTTAAAGCTTGGTGGTGGTTTTGACTTTGTTTTAGACAGTTACAACACCCTTAGCTTGGGCTTAGAAATCAACAAATTACTCGTTCCTACACCAAGTGAACCAATTACAACAACTAATCTAGAAGGGGAAGAGATTATCACTGGCTATGTACAACCTGATGTAAGCTTTCTAAGCGGAATTTTTAAATCATTTGGAGATGCGCCAGACGGATTCAGTGAAGAGTTGCAAGAGTTTACTTGGGCTTTAGGTGCCGAATTCAATTATAACAATGCCTTTGCCTTGCGTGCTGGATATTTCAATGAACACCAAGATAAGGGTGCGCGAAAATTTATTACCCTTGGCGCTGGATTCAAGTATAATGTTGTAGATATCGATCTTTCGTATTTAATTTCAGCGACAAAAGTGATTAATCCTCTCGAGAATACACTCAGATTTTCGCTGACATTTAATTTTGGTGATTCTAAAGAGAACTAGCAATTATCAACATTGTTTCAATAATCCTATTTCCTGTTTTTACACAAAGTGGGAAAGCCTTACCTTTGCAATAAAATATCATTGGAAACAAAAGATATTGATTCTATGAAAGAAGTAACCAAAGAAACTTATCTGAGCTGGTACGAGAATATGCTCTTCTGGCGAAAGTTTGAAGATAAGCTTGCCGCTGTATATATACAACAAAAAGTACGTGGATTTTTACACCTCTACAATGGGCAAGAAGCTGTTCTCGCTGGATCCCTCCATGCAATGGATCTCACCAAAGACCGCATGATTACAGCTTATCGCAACCACGTTCAGCCGATTGGGATGGGTGTTGACCCCAAACGAGTGATGGCCGAACTGTTCGGTAAGGCGACAGGAACTTCGCAAGGTCTTGGGGGCTCAATGCATATTTTTTCAAAAGAACACCGCTTTCATGGAGGACACGGAATTGTCGGAGGTCAAATTCCTCTAGGTGCTGGAATGGCATTTGGAGATAAATACCACGGAAGCGATGCCGTAACACTCTGTTATATGGGTGACGGAGCAGTTCGTCAGGGCTCATTCCACGAAACACTCAACCTCGCCATGCTCTGGAAACTTCCAGTTGTGTTTATCGTAGAGAACAACGGCTACGCAATGGGAACTTCTGTTGAGCGCACAGCCAATCATACGGATATCTGGAAATTAGGCCTTGGCTATGAAATGCCTTGTGGACCCATTGACGGGATGGACCCCGAGAAAGTGGCAGAAGGTATTTCTGAAGCGATCAACAGAGCAAGAAAAGGTGATGGCCCCACTTTCTTGGAAGCAAAAACATACAGATATCGTGGACATTCGATGTCAGATGCACAACATTACCGCACCAAAGATGAGGTCAATGAATACCGAAAAATTGATCCGATTACCCAAGTTCGCGAGCTTATTTTGAAAAATGAATATTCTACCGAGGAGGAGCTTGAAAGCATTGATGCAGACGTAAAAATTCGGGTGCAGGAATGTTCAGATTTTGCAGAATCTTCTCCTTACCCAGAAAAATCTGTGATGTACGATGCTGTTTACGAGCAAAATGATTATCCATTTTTAGCACATAAATTATAATATGGCGATTGTAGTAAATATGCCGCGATTGAGCGACACCATGGAAGAAGGAACGGTCTCTTCATGGCTCAAAAAAGTTGGAGATAAAGTTGAGGAAGGCGATATACTTGCTGAAATTGAAACTGATAAAGCCACCATGGAGTTTGAGTCTTTTAATGAGGGTTTTCTTCTTCATATTGGAATTGCAGAGGGCAAAAGTGCTGCTGTTGACAGCTTACTTGCCATTATTGGAGATCAAGGGGAAGATATCAGTGCTCTTGTAAACGGAGATTCAGCTATTCCTGCTACAGAAGAAACTCCTGAAACTGAAGAAAGTCAGACAGAGCCCACATCAGAAACACAAACTACCGCTATTCCTAAGGGTGTGGAGGTGGTTAAAATGCCACGCTTGAGCGATACCATGGAAGAAGGAACCGTCGCCTCATGGCTCAAAAATGTTGGAGATGCTGTTGAGGAAGGCGAAATTCTCGCTGAAATCGAAACGGACAAAGCCACTATGGAATTTGAATCTTTTTATGCAGGAGAGTTATTGCATATCGGAGTTCAAGTCGGCGAATCCGCTCCTGTTGATAGTTTGCTTGCGATTATTGGACCTAGTGGAACGGATGTTGCCTCTGTTTTGGCTGCTTCAGCAAATGTGAGTTCAGCCAGTTCTCCGACAGTTGAGAAAGAAATAACGACAGTCAAACCCCCACTTACAGCAACTACGGAACCTTCAGAGCCAGTAACTGCTACGCCAGTCGTTTCTACTTCAAACACGAACGAAAGGATTATGGCATCCCCTCTAGCCAAAAAAATAGCTGCGGAAAAAGGAATTGACCTTCGTCAAGTTCAGGGAACAGGTGAGCATGGAAGAATTGTAAAGCGTGATATTGAACAGTTTGTTCCCGGTACGGCAGCTGCGAGTGTACAAGCTTTTGTGCCTAAGGGTGAGGAATCATCGGAAGATATTCCAAACTCACAAATGCGAAAAGTAATCGCCAAACGACTTGCCGAGTCCAAGTTTAGTGCTCCTCATTATTATCTATCTGTAGAATTTGATATGGATGCAGCAATAGCATTCCGTAAACAATACAACGAGCTGCCCGACACCAAAATATCATTTAATGATATCGTTGTAAAAGCAACAGCTTTGGCGCTTAAAAAGCATCCGCAAGTCAATTCGCGTTGGTTTGACGATCGAATGCAACTCAATCACCACGTACACATCGGAGTCGCAGTGGCTGTTCCAGATGGACTGGTCGTTCCTGTTGTGCGATTTGCCGATGAAATGGCATTGCCTCAAATCGGTTCGCAAGTCAAAGACTATGCAGTTCGATCTCGTAACAAAACGCTTGCGCCAGACGAAATGGAAGGAAGTACATTTACTATCTCTAATCTTGGGATGTTTGGAATCGATGAATTTACATCCATTATCAATCAACCCAACTCCGCCATTCTTTCCGTCGGCGCGATTGTACAAAAACCTGTGGTGAAACATGGAGAAATTGTAGTTGGTAATACAATGAAGCTTACACTTGCCTGTGATCATCGCACCGTTGATGGAGCTACTGGTGCGCAATTCCTTCAAACATTGCGGGAATATATCGAACAACCCTTGCGCTTGGTAATTTAAAATGATGCACTCACCAAAATGCGTTATCGTAACGGGTGCCAGTCGCGGGATTGGACGTGCTTTGGTTGGTACCTTTCAAAATCTAGGACATAACGTTTGGGCTTTGTCTCGAAACGTAGATGAACTCAAACACATAAAGGGGGTTCATGCGGTTTCGATAGACCTATCCGATGAGCAACAAATATCAGATTGGGTTGGATCGTGCGGAGTAGGTCATTTTGATGCACTAATCAATAACGCTGGTATGCTGATAAATAAACCATTTTCTGAGACCACCACCGCAGACTTTGAATCGGTCTATCGTGTCAATGTTTTTGGTGCGGCGCAACTGATACGACACTTACTACCGTTACTTACTGTAAACAGTCATATTCTCAACATCATTAGTATGGGTGGTGTTAACGGGTCTGCAAAATTTCCAGGACTTGCCGCATATAGCAGTAGCAAAGGGGCTCTTGGGATTTTGTCCGAACTATTAGCGGAGGAATTCAAAGACAATGGTCCGAGGTGTAACGCCTTGGCCTTGGGAGCGGTTCAAACGGAAATGCTTGCCGAAGCTTTCCCAGACTATGAAGCCCCTGTTTCAGCCACAGATATGGCATCCTATATCGCAGATTTTTCGCTTAATGGACACCGCTTATACAACGGCAAAGTTCTTCCGATTAGTCAATCTACACCATGAGTGCTTTTACGGCGTATTTGCCTGTCAATGCGCGCTCTCAGTCTCTCGACTTGGTTCAAAACCATCCTGTTACCATTCGGGTTGTCAATCCAAGGCGCACAAAACACGGAGATTTTCGAAAATTTCCAGATGGGCGATCTCAGATTACCTTGAATAAAATGGAAAACCCCTATCGGTTTTTAATTACATTTATTCATGAGTGGGCGCATTGGTTGGTCATACAAACACAGCCGTTTAGAACCCAACCACATGGCACATTATGGAGGCAAACGTTTAAGCAACAAATGCTTCCATTTCTTCAGGATCAAATTTTTCCTGAAGACCTACTTGGTCTAGTGGCAAAACACATGAAAAACCCAAAAGCCACTCTTGATGCAGACCCTCCATTGGCTCTTGCACTCAAGCGTTATGACCCTGCTAACGATAAATCTTTTATTTTTGAGTTAGAAACCGGCACTCGCTTTCAAGCTGACAATGGGAAAATCTATCAATTGGGACAGTTGCGTAGAACACGCTATGCTTGTCTTGAGCTTGCCACAAATAGGACCTATCTCTTCGCTGCACACAGTGAAGTTCAGGTGGTTGAGAACTAAAGATGTCTGAGTAATGAAATCTAAATTTGACTTTGCGGAAGAATCCAATGCTGCTAAAGCAGAGGTTGAACAGGAAGCGAAAGGGTTTTTAAAAAGTCTTCTTCGGTTTATTTCAACTTTGCTGTCCATCCGCAAAGACACAGATTATCGAGCAACGATTCAGGCCATACAAGATGATATTTCCTTTCGAGGCGCCACCGCTTGGGTATTGATTTGTTCAATTTTCCTTGCCTCCATTGGTTTGAATGCCAACTCGACTGCAGTGGTCATTGGTGCGATGTTGATTGCACCATTAATGGGTCCTGTTCTTGGTGTTGGGGTCTCATTGGCGATCAACGACCTGGCCACATTGCGTCGTTCCCTGGTCAATTTCGGGGTCATGGTGTTGCTCAGCGTACTTACAGCATTTCTTTTTTTCGCTCTTTTTCCGCTTCGCGAGGAGTCCAGTGAGCTTTTGGCTCGTGTCAGCCCTGACATTCGGGATGTATTAATCGCTTTTTTTGGTGGTTTGGCTTTGATTATTGCCCGAACCAAAAAGGGAACCATTGCTTCCGTGATTTTTGGAGTTGCCATTGCCACTGCTCTTATGCCACCCCTCTGTACGGTTGGTTATGCACTTGCACATTCAAATATTCCCTATGCGCTCGGGGCATTATATTTGTTCGCGATTAATGCCAGTTTTATCGCCCTTGCTGCTTATCTCGTCGTTAAACTTTTGCGATTTCCGATGAAAGAGTATGCCAACCCCAAAAGTCGTCGTCGGGTTTCGCGTCTGGCAACTCTATTGGCTTTACTTATGGCCATCCCCGCTGGATTTTCCTTTGTTGATGTTTTACAAAAGAGTCGTTTTCAAGCGGCAGCACAATTGTTTTTGGACAGTGAGCTTCAAGGGATTGACAACGCCGATTACCTGCGCCAAACAGCACGTATCGTTTTTGATGATTCCCAACCAAAAGTGATTATCAACACCTTTGGCGTGGCTCCATTACCACCAGCTGTTGAACGCTTGTTAAGGGAGCGAATTGCATCTTATGAGTCTCTTGAAAATACAGTACTTATTATCAACCAATTGGAACAAGAAACCAAACGTTTTGACCAGCAGCGTTATTTGATTGAATTGCGAAAACTAGACTCATTGAAGCTTATACGCCAACAAGCTGAAATACAAGCACTACAAACACGTATTGGTGAACTGAATATTCAATCAATATCCCAAATCTCATTCGATGAAATACTGACTGAAATGAGGGTGATTAGCCCTTTTGCTCGTGAAGTTCGCTATGCACAAACCTATATTTCAAACTTTGACACAATAGATACGGTCGCAGTTTTTCGTGTGCAGTGGGATTCTTCTCTGGACTCTCTAGCAGTAATATCCGAAGAAGAACGTTTACGAAATTGGTTGGTAATTCAACTTCCTAATCGCGCCTTTGTCCTGGAAAGCGATTAGTCCTCTAGATATAGCCTTCTTACTTTTTTGAACAAGTTTGAGGAATACACAAAATCTGTAACGGCTTCGTTATCGGTTTTAAATATATTTTTATTTGACCCATCCCATTCTTTGTTTCCATCCTTTAAAAAGAGAATGGTTTCTCCGATTTCCATTACAGAGTTCATGTCATGGGAGTTGATAACGGTAGTGATATTAAACTCCTTAGTTAATTCCTGAATCAGGTTGTCAATCACGATGGCTGTTTTTGGATCCAGACCAGAGTTTGGTTCGTCGCAAAAAAGGTATTTGGGTCGCATCACAACCGCTCTCGCAATTGCCACCCGCTTTTGCATCCCACCTGAAATTTCATTGGGAAGTTTGTTTTTCGCATCGATAAGGTTGACACGCTCAATGACGGTCTCGGCTTGATCAATCATTTCTGATTCTGACAATTTCGTAAGCATACGCATGGGAAACAACACATTTTGAACCACACTCATCGAATCAAATAATGCACTCCCTTGAAACACCATTCCGATTTCTCTGCGAAGTATTCTATGCTCGTCTTCTGTCATTGAAGAAAAAGGAATGCCGTCAAAATAGATTTCACCTTGATTAGGAGTAAAAAGACCAAGAAGAATTTTGAGTAAAACTGTTTTTCCAGACCCACTTTGACCAATCACTAGGTTTGTTTTCCCTCTTTTAAATTCAGTTGTAATCCCCTTTAAAATTGGCGTATTATCAAACTCTTTATATATTTCTTTGAGGTGGATCATCTTATGAGAAAAATAGTTGAGTTATAAAATAGTTTACAACAATAATTACAACAGAGCACCAAACAAAGGAAACTGTACTGGCACGACCAACATCAAGTGCGCCCCCTTTCATATAATAGCCATGATAGGAGGGGATTGTGGCCAAAATGATGGCGAATAAAAAGGTTTTGACAAAAGCATATATAACATGAAATGAATTGAATTCCATTTGAATACCTTCTATAAATGAGGCGCTGCTCGAAAAGCCCCCATATATGGTGGCAGCCCAGCCACCAAAAATGCCTAAAAACATCGAAAAGATAATAACGATTGGCAACAAGGTCATTGCCATAAGTTTTGGGAACACCAAAAAGTTTACCGAATTAATGCCCATGACTTCCAAAGCATCGATTTGTTCGGTTACGCGCATAGTCCCGATACTTGAAGTGATATAGGACCCCACTTTCCCAGCCAAAATAATCGCCATAAAGGTGGGTGCAAATTCAAGAATAATGCCTTGTCGTGTTGCAAAACCAACCAGATTTTCTGGGATAAAAGCGCTGTCGATATTCAGAGCTGTTTGAATGGAGACAACTCCACCCACAAAAAAAGAAAGAAAACATACAATGCCTAGTGAGCCCAGTATTAAATCCTGAATTTCTTTCAGAACAAGCCCATACATAATTGATCTTTTTGTGGGTTTGATAAATACCAACCGAATCATTAAAAAATAGGCACCGACATGTTTGAGCATGTTCACTTAACGAAAGTAAAAAATAATGTTTGCTTACAGGTGTTGTCTTTAAAAAAATTATATTTGAAATTTTCAATTCATACGCATGAATAAAATCTTACCTATTTGCATTGTATTGCTCAGTGTGCTGGCCTGTTCCCCAGCCAATCCAGAAAAGCCACCTAAGCTCGTAATCGGAGTCGTGGTCGACCAAATGCGCTACGATTACCTCATTCGCTATTGGGACGACCTCAGTCCAAATGGCTTCAAACGCTTTTATAAGGAGGGTTTTGTGGCCCACAACCACCATTTTAATTATTACCAAACCCTAACGGGTCCTGGACATGCTTCCATTTCAACTGGAACAACACCTTCTGTCCATGGAATTATCGGAAATGAGTGGTATGACCGTATATTACAAAGAGAGGTATACTGTGTTGATGACAATGATGTTGAAGGATTGGGGTCTACCACAAAAGGGAAAAAATCTCCGAAACACCTCATTACAACCACTTTTGCAGATCAACTTCGACTGCATACACAGTTTCGAAACAAGGTGATTGGGGTTTCCCTCAAGGACCGCTCGGCTGTTTTGTCAACGGGACATTCTGCCAATGCGGCCTACTGGTTTGCAGGAGGGAATGAAGGCGTGTTTACCACAAGTACGCACTATATGGACTCTTTGCCAAACTGGGTGTCTGAATACAATGCCAAGAAATACCCTCATCAATACGCTTCATCGGTCTGGAACACCTTACTGCCAATAGAAACTTATACCGCTAGTGGACCTGATGATACACCCTATGAAGGGGTTTATAAGGGCGCAGACCGACCGACATTCCCCTATGATCTATCATCCCTATCGCCAGACTATTACAAAGACAAGGGCTTGGACATCGTTCGTAATACCCCTTTTGGAAATACGATTGTAACCGACATGGCTCTTCTTGCCCTGAAACATGAAGGTTTAGGCAAAGATGAAGAAACCGATGTATTGATGATCAGCTATTCTTCAACTGACCATATTGGACATCAGTTTGGATTAACTGCGATCGAAACCCAAGACACCTACCTTCGTTTGGATTTGGAATTGGAACGATTGTTTTCTGAAATCGATCAAATGGTGGGAATGGATGATGCTACTCTATTTCTGACTTCAGATCATGGTGCTGTCCATGTTCCCAAATACCTCAATGACCATAAGTTTCCCGGTGGGCATGATAAAAGTAAGGGAATAAAAGACCAAGTCAATCAAGTCTTGTTTATGAAAACAGGTGTCGATAATTTGGTGTCGCATATTGGCAATGATCAAATGTATTTGGATTATGAACAAATTGGTAAAAACAAACTTGATCTAGATGAATTGGCAGATGAAGCAATCCGTGTGATTCTCTGCTTTTCGACCATTGAAAAGGCATTTAAAACTGTCGATGTACCACAATTAAGCCCATCTGAAAAACTGCATAACCTATTGCTTCGTGGCAATCATGTCAAAAGAGCAGGAGATATTTATATGATACCCAAACCGGGTCATATAGATTATGGTCATACGGGAACAACTCATGGTACGGGCTTTTCTTATGACACCCATGCTCCGTTACTGATGATGGGTCGTGGAATCAAAGCAGGACACACATACAAAGAGACATCGATTACGGATATTGCCCCGACAATGTGCGCTCTATTGGGCACCGCTTTCCCAAACGGGATGACAGGAAGTGTGATTTCGGATGCCCTGCTTAAAGCTGATAAGTAATGGCGTTGATATTCATTCCAGCACCAACACTGGCAAACAAGATTACGTTTCCTTTATTGAGGCTGTGATCTTTAAGTTGACTTTTACGTACCAAATCAAATAGAGTTGGCACAGTAGCCACCGAGCTGTTTCCATAGGTTTGAATGTTCATTGGCAAAACATCTTCTGGCATTTGGGTTCGGTACAATCGATAGAAACGCTTGAGAATTGCTTCATCCATTTTTTCGTTGGCTTGGTGAATAAATACTTTTTTGAGATCTTCAATTTGGTGTCCAGAGACATCAAAACAGTCTTTCATTGCCTGGGGAACATGGCTTAGCGCAAACTCATACACCTTTCGTCCTTCCATTTTGATGTATTGGGTGTTATCATTTTTGGGGTTGCAGTTTGAATTGCCTGCATAAATATAATAGGTTTCATCAGTTGAATAGGTAGCGGTATTGTGGGACAATAATCCCCCATCTCCTTCTTTTTCTTCAATAATCGTTGCACCTGCTCCGTCGGCAAAAATCATGGAATCCCTATCGTTGTGATCCACCACCCGTGATAAGGTTTCTGCTCCAATGACAAGACAACGTTTTGCCATACCAGCTTTGATAAAAGCTTGTGCTTGGATAACCCCTTCGACCCAACCCGGGCAACCAAAAATCAGATCATAAGCTACACAGCTTGGGTTCTGTATTCCGAGTTGATGCTTGACTCGAGCGGCAAGAGCTGGTAACATATCAGATTGATTTTGACCGTGTGCAACATCCCCAAAATTGTGACCAACGATGATATAGTCAAGTTGCTCTGGATCGATATTAGCATCATCAATGGCTATTTCAGCAGCAAAAGTTGCGAGGTCACTCGCATTGTGATGATTTTTTGCATACTTCCGTTCAGATATTCCTGTAATTGACTGAAACTTATCGATAATCGCCTCATTTGCAATCGTAAAAGGAGAACCATCCGCTTGAAAAAACTCATGTTTCAGAAAGTCCCGATTTGAAGTAACATTTTCGGGAATATAACATCCTGTGCCTGTAATTTTAATGGCCATGATTTATGGTTTTATTCAAAGCTATACACATTGTAACGGACATGTTAAAAAATAATAAAAATACTACGACGTCCAAAAATAACACAAGAATCTAAAGGGAACAATGGATATTGAAAATTAAATTTATAAATAACTGTTAAACAGTTTTTTAAATATTATTTTCTGTTGTTTGAAATTCTTGAATATGAGTACAAGTACAGATTAAATTACGATCTCCAAAGGCCTCATCCGTTCGTCTTACACTGGGCCAAAATTTATTTTGTCTGACAAAATCAAGCGGATATGCTGCTTCACTGCGACTGTAGGGAAGATTCCACTCATCGGCTGTGAGAAGTGCCAGTGTGTGTGGAGCATTGTGCAAAATATTATCTTTTTGGTCTCTATCACTTCCTTCAATTTCGAAACGAATCGAAATCATTGAATCGCAGAATCGATCTAATTCGGACTTATCTTCGCTTTCAGTTGGTTCTATCATCATAGTACCAACTACTGGAAACGAAACCGTAGGAGAATGGAATCCATAGTCCATTAACCTTTTGGCAATATCTACGACTTCAATGCCTTTTTCCTTAAATGGCCTGCAGTCAATGATAAACTCATGCGCTGCACGTCCAGACTCTCCTTTGTATAAAATCTCATAGTGATTGTCCAGCCTCGCTTTGATATAATTTGCGTTGAGAATTGCAATTTCTGACGCTCTTTTCAAACCTTTTGCGCCAAGCATTCGTATGTAGGCATAAGAGATGAGACAAATCATAGCTGAGCCCCAAGGAGCACCAGAAATTGTGACGGATTGTTCACCTTTTGAGAGAAAAGGATGTAAAGGTAAAAATGTTGCTAGGTGCTTTGCTACACAAATTGGCCCGACTCCAGGACCTCCACCACCATGGGGAATGGCAAAGGTCTTGTGTAAGTTGAGATGGCATACATCCGCTCCAATCAACGCGGGGTTTGTGAGTCCTACTTGCGCGTTCATGTTTGCACCATCCATATACACTTGTCCACCACAGTCGTGAATCACTTTGGTAATCCGCTGGATGGAGGATTCAAACACCCCATGGGTTGAGGGGTAGGTAATCATCAAAGCAGCCAGATTTTCGGCATGTATCATGGCCTTTTCGCGTAACTCATCCTCATTGATATTCCCGTGCTTGTCAGTGCCCACAACAACGACACGCATGCCTGCCATGACTGCTGAGGCGGGATTGGTTCCGTGAGCCGAGGAAGGGATCAAGCAGATATTTCGGTGTTGATCACCACGCGCCTCGTGATAGGAACGAATGACCATCAAACCGCTAAATTCCCCTTGGGCACCTGAGTTGGGCTGGAGTGAAGTAGCAGAAAAGCCAGTAATTTCAGACAAATCACTTTCGAGTTCCTTCAAAATATGTTGATAGCCCTGCACTTGATTCAAGGGAGCAAAAGGATGAATATTCCCCCATTCTGGCCTACTGAGCGGGAGCAATTCTGCAGCTGCATTCAGTTTCATCGTGCAAGAACCCAAAGCGATCATACTATGGGTAAGGGATAAATCTTTTCTTTCGAGTTTTTTGATATAGCGCATCAAAGCAGACTCTGACTGATAGTTATAAAACACGTCTTGTGTAAGGTAGGGGGTTGAACGCTGCATGGAAGTTGGGATTCCAACTGGTTCTGTTTGAACTGTCAGAGGGGTTGTTTTATTACTGCTAAATATATCAATTAGCTCCTCAATGTCAGAATCGTTTGTGAGTTCATTGATCGATATGCTCAGGCGACGATCATCAATGATATTCAGATTCACTCCTCGGCTGAGCGCTTCCTTTTGAACGACTCTAGTCGAACAATTGATCTGTAAAGTATCAAAAAAGGTATTGTTGTTCACATCAATACCCAGTTTAACCAAGCCGTTATAGAGTGCAAGGGTGTGATTGTGTATACGACTCGCGAGTTGACGAAGACCTTCAGGCCCATGATGAACCGCATACATCCCAGCCATCACAGCCAAAAGGACTTGAGCAGTACATATGTTAGAGGTCGCACGATCACGTTTAATATGTTGCTCACGAGTCTGCAATGCCATTCGCAAGGCACGATTTCCTTGTTTGTCTTGCGTAACCCCAATAATACGACCAGGAACACTTCGTTTAAACTCTGTTTTGGTTGCAAAATAACCAGCATGTGGACCGCCATAACCCATCGGAATACCAAAGCGTTGGGTGCTTCCAACAACCACATCTGCACCATAAGTCCCAGGCGCTTCAAGATGTGCTAAGCTCATAATATCAGCGGCTACTGTGGTTTTAACGTCCAGACTCTTTGCTTTGTCGATTGCAGCTTGCAAGTCGATGAGTTGTCCGTATTTACCGGGGTATTGAAAGATTGCACCAAAACAATCAGACGTTGGTTGCCAGTCATCAACCTCTCCTTTAATCAATTCGATGCCGATAGGATTCGCTCGGCTTTGTAAGATAGCAAGGGTTTGCGGTAGAATATTGCTATCAACAAAAAACTGATTTGCTTCCCCCTTTTTTTGTGTTGAGGTTCGAAGACTATACAGCATGCTCATCGCCTCAGCTGCCGCTGTACTCTCATCCAACAAGGAGGCATTTGCAAGGGGCATTGCCGTCAATTCACAAACCATCGTTTGGAAGTTGAGAACGGCCTCAAGCCGTCCTTGGGCGATTTCGGCTTGATAGGGTGTATAGGCGGTGTACCATCCCGGGTTTTCAAGAATATATCGCTGAATTGCAGCAGGAAGATGGGTGGGGTGATAACCCATACCGATATAGTTTTTATGGACTTTATTTTTTGAACCCAATGCAGCAATGTGTTGGATACAATTGGCCTCACTCATTGCATCGGGAAGATTCATTTGACCTTGGAGTCGAATATTGGCAGGAATCGTCTCCGCACAAAGCTCGTCTAATGAATTTGCTTTGATGGTTTGGAGCATATCTTCTACCTCATCAACCCTTGGACCAATATGACGGTAAGCAAAGTTTTCGGTTTTCAACGCAAAATTCTTATTTATACAAAAATAATGTTAACTACACTGCTTTTATATTTTTCTAAGCTGGATATTCACAAAGTTTTTAACCATCATATCTATATATTTGTCAATAAAGTTTGTCTCATTGATTACAAAACTTTTTCGCTTTTATATTCTGTCGAGTACTCATGTTGCCCTTGCAGTACTTTCACTATCGTATTTAACTCATTTGCACTATGATTTATCGTGGCAAACAGATTTTTTAGTCTTTATCTTCTGTGCGACTGTAGGGACTTACAACTTCATTCGTTACTACGCTTCTTTAAACATAAAGACCAGGTTCAATATACCCCTTTTGGTTTTTTCATTCATGTCTGTCTTTGGCATGGGCTTATCAGCAACAAAACTCACTTCTCAAACGTTCCTCGTTGCTTTGCTGTTGGGAATGATTAGTTTGACCTATGTACTTCCCAGCAATCGTTTTTTTGGTGGTTTACGCTACCTGCCTTACTTCAAGTCGTTTATCGTAGTAGCTTGTTGGGCTTCAGTGGTTGTTATCTTGCCATTACTCAATCATCAAATCGAATTTAATCGAGTGACTTGGCTTATATGGTTGCAAATGGCAATGTGGACTTTTTCCACCATGATTCCATTTGAAATTCGTGATATCTCCAATGATAGCGAAAGCATTAAAACAGTCCCGCAGGCATTTGGCATTCTAGGTGCTAAAATAATTGGTACCTTGATGTTGTTTGGGGTTGTTTTCATATCTAATTTTTTGTCTTTACAATTCAATGATATGATTCCAACCTTTATCGCTAGTACTCTGGCATTCGTCTGTTTATGGAGGTCAACTGTCCATCAAAGCACTTATTTTGCTTCATTTTGGGTTGAAGCACTACCCATGGTCTGGTTGTTATTGGTTGTGTTCTGGAAATGGATTTAGGAGTTGATCTCCTTTCGAGATACCTCTACTTTTTCAGCTAGACTATCTTTGTAAGCAGCCATCTTTTTTTGTAATTCTTTGTTAGAGGTAGCAAGAATCTGAGCAGCAAGAATCCCTGCATTTTCTGCGCCATTCAACGCCACAGTCGCCACGGGAACACCACTTGGCATTTGCAAAATCGATAGTACAGAGTCCCAACCATCGATTGAATTTCTCGATTTGACAGGCACTCCAATTACAGGAAGAGTACATGCAGCAGCTACCATACCAGGAAGGTGCGCGGCACCACCAGCTCCAGCGATAATTACGCCGATATCGTTTTGGTAGGCAGAGGTCGCAAAGTTCATCATGTAGTAAGGTGTTCGATGAGCAGAAACAATATCTACTAGGGTTTCAACGCCAAACTCCTGCAAGATATTAATGGCAGCCTCCATGACAGGCATATCGGAGGAGCTCCCCATGATGATGGCTACTTTCATAAATTTCTTTTTACAAAGATAACGAAAAGGGTATTATCACTTTATAATTCGTTAGAGCGGACTTTAACTTGCTGTTTTACCTGTTTTGCTGTTTGACGGAGGATATCAATATCAGATCCAACCAACGTAATATGCCCCATTTTTCGCATCGGTCTTGTTTCCGTTTTACCATACAAATGAACATGAAGACCAGAAATATCTAACAAATTATCCATGCCTTCATAAAGAACAGTACCTTTAAAACCTTTTTCACCAACCAAGTTCACCATAATCGCATCATGGAAAAAACGGCAGTCACCAAAAGGCAAGCCGAGTATGGTTCGTAGATGTTGTTCAAATTGGGACGTCATAGCAGCTTCAATTGTGAGGTGACCACTATTGTGTGGGCGAGGGGCAACTTCGTTGATTAGCAATGTACCTTCATCATTGAGAAATAACTCAACGGCTAAAAGTCCGACATGCTCAAGTCCGTGAGCGACTTGTTCAGCCAGTTTCTGCGAATCTGTCAATTGCTTCTCATTCAAGGTCGAGGGTGTAAACACAAATTCTACCTGGTTGGCCTTTGGGTGAAACTCCATTTCTACTGGACGATAACTAACACATTTTCCCTTATCGTTTCGCGCAACAATGACCGAAATCTCCTTTGCTATAGAGACACATTCTTCTACGATACAGGGTATGTCTGGAATGGATTCCCATTCAGCTAGGGTTTCAATTTTTTTCACACCAAAACCGTCATAACCAAATCGGCTAGCTTTCCATATACATGGGGTTTCAATGTCACTCCAGTCAGGTTTATGCTCAAACATTTTATGCGGTGAGGTCGGGAATTGACGATCGGCATAAAATTGCTTTTGTGTGGCTTTATTCTGAATAATTTCTAGTGTAGCGGGTTTTGGATAAACCTTTTTTCCCTGATTTTCTAAAGTGTGTAAGGCTTCGACGTTGACATTTTCAATTTCGATTGTGATAACATCTGCTTGTTGTCCAAAGTCAACTACAGTTTGATAGTCCATCAAGTCTCCAACAATAAAATCATCTGCTAGAAGACGCCCAGGGGCTGTTGGATTTGGATCGAGAACCTTGGTAAACACATCCCACTGACGACATTTGACGAGCATCATTTTGCCCAGTTGACCACCTCCCAATATGGCTAGCGTATGCTTGGACGAAAAAACTGTGTTCCACATAAGTGTAAAAGTAGGGTTTTTCGCAATATGCCAAATGTTTCTCCTCGATCATATTTTGGGAGGATTTTATATCTTAACAAATTGATATTATGGTATCTTTGCCTGTCTAATAATAATGATGAAAAATATTATACTTTTCGGAAAACCAGGAGCTGGAAAAGGAACACAAGCAGCTTTGCTGCGTGATGCTTTTCAATTGGTTCATATTTCAACAGGTGATTTGTTTCGCTACAATATTTGCAATAATACCTCTTTGGGAGAGTTGGCCAAATCGTATATGAATCAAGGTGGTCTTGTCCCTGATGAGGTTACAATCAAGATGTTGGAAGGAGAAGTCGATGCTAATTCAGATGCAGGGGGTTTTATTTTTGACGGCTTCCCTCGAACCGCTAAGCAAGCGGAGGCACTAGACGAGTTTTTACATGGCAAAGACATGAGAATTCATTCAACAATTGCCCTAGAAGTTGACGAGGAAGTCCTAATCAAACGCCTTTTGAACAGAGGAAAAGATAGTGGCCGTGCAGACGATCAAGATGAGGAAAAGATTCGTAATCGCTTTGAAGAGTACAATAAAAAAACTGCTCCTTTGATTAACTACTATAAAGCACAAAAAAAATTTCACTTTATTAAAGGCGTAGGAACAGTTCGAGAAATATCTGAAGAACTAATTGCCTTGATAGATTCACTATAAAATGACAGAGGGTAATTTTGTCGATTATGTAAAAATTCATGTTTTTTCTGGCAATGGCGGAAAGGGATCGACACACCTACACCGAGAAAAATATATAACCAAAGGAGGACCCGATGGAGGGGATGGTGGGCGAGGTGGCCATGTTATTTTTAAAGGAGACCCAAACTTGTGGACTCTTTTGGATTTTAAGTTCAATCGTCATTTTAAGGCCGAACATGGGAAAGACGGCAGTAAAAATAGAAGCACAGGTGCAGATGGGCAAGATTGCGTTATACGCGTACCCCTAGGAACCGTGATTGTCGATAACGAAAGTGGAGATAAGCTAACCGAAATCATAGACGAAGATGAGTTTGTAGCGATTCGAGGCGGTAAAGGTGGACGAGGAAATTGGCATTTTAAGAGCCCAACGAATCAAACCCCACGCCATGCCCAATCGGGAATGTCAGGTGAGGAGCGTAATTTTACATTAGAACTTAAGGTTCTGGCTGATGTGGGGCTTGTTGGCTTTCCCAATTCGGGGAAATCCACACTTTTGGCTGCACTTACTGCAGCCAAACCAAAAATTGCAGATTATGAGTTTACCACGCTTAAGCCCAACTTGGGGATTGTTAGACAACGCGATTACAGTTCTTTTGTGATGGCTGATATTCCTGGAATCATTGAAGGTGCTTCTAAAGGAAAGGGTCTTGGGCACTATTTTTTACGACATATCGAAAGAAATGCAGTTTTACTTTACCTTATTCCTGCTGACGCTGACGACCTGTTTGAGCAGTTTTCCGTACTTCGAGGAGAGCTTAAAACCTATAATCCAGAGTTGCTTGATAAAAATTATGTCATTGCGATTTCGAAGAGTGATCTTTTAGATGATGAGCTTCATCAGGAAATGAAAACCCTTGCCGAAAAAACTTTTGCTGATGATAATGTTTTATTTATTTCATCGGTCACTCAAAAGGGTTTAACCCGACTCAAAGACCGTTTATGGCACGCTCTCAATACATAGGGTTTTTATTGTGGACTGTGGTGCTTGTTGCACAGCGACCACCAAATGAACTATTTCCGCTAACTGCTCTAAATCAGCAGCAGCAAATAGTTTTAGACAATCTTTCCAATCGGTCTGTTTCTTCGCTTTCTCATTCAGAAATATTCAACTTAGCCAACATCTATCTTCAGGATCGCAGATATTCCGAAGCACTCTCTCTTTACGATGAACTCTGTGAACGAAATCCAAATCAATTTGCTTATCAATTTGGACGGGGTGCATCTGCTGGGTTTTTGTTATCGGGTATTCCAAGCTTTCGCTCTTTGCGCTATGTTGTACAGCTCAGATCGAGTTTTGAAGCAGCTGTTCGACTCCAACCAAACTCTCTCGTCGCTCGACGCACATTGTTAAACATCTACCTTGGACTCCCTCGTTTGCTAGGTGGTAGCAAAACCAAAGCTGAGCAACAGTTAAAAGCCATTCAATCAATTAACCCGCTTGAGGGTGCTTTGGCAGGAGTAATCTATGCTATGAACAGTAACGATCAATCTGCTTTTGCTCAAAAAGCCCAATTGGCCTACACTGATTTCAAACATCAATTCGAAGTAAATGACAGTCGGTACGAGCTTGCCATGATTGCGAGTTATTTTTTTGGCGACTCCGAACGTGCGATTAAATTGTTGAATGACTTTCTAGCAAACTCCAGCCCTGGAGACCAATACCCACCAGTATTTGGCCGTTATCGTTTGGCTGAGTTTACCATTGATGACTTACAACTTCTTAGCTACATGAAAGAAGAAGTTGCTGATCTCGATACTTTTCTGGAAACGTATGACCCTTTATCTGCCTATATTCGTAACATAAAGCCAAACTAATGCGGATACATTTTATTGCGATAGGTGGTAGCGCCATGCACAATTTGGCTATTTCATTACATCGAAAAGGAAATCGAGTTACGGGTAGTGATGATGCGATATATGAACCCTCACGATCACGTCTTGAAAAAGAGGGGTTACTTCCGCAACCTTTCGGCTGGGATGCCAGTCGGATTGATTCAAGTATTGATGCCATAATTTTAGGAATGCACGCCAAAAAAGATAACCCTGAACTTTTGGCAGCCAAGGCCTTGTCTATTCCTGTTTACTCCTATCCAGAATACCTTTATGAAGCAACCAAAGATAAAACGAGAATTGTTATTGGAGGCAGTCATGGCAAAACCAGCATTACCGCCATGATCCTTCATGTGCTAGATTATTGGGATTTATCGGTGGATTATATGGTTGGTGCCCAGCTTGAGGGTTTTGACATCATGACGCATCTCACTGAGGATAACGAATTTGTTATATTGGAAGGAGATGAATATCTATCCTCTGCTATTGATCGCCGGCCAAAATTTCATCTTTATAAACCCAATATTGCTTTAATAAGCGGAATTGCATGGGATCACGTGAATGTATTTCCAACTAAAGCGGACTATGTTAAGCAATTTAAATTATTTATTGAGACCACGACGGCGGGGGGAATTTTGATTTATAACCAAGAAGATGACACCCTTGAAGAGTTGGTTGCCACTACTGATTATCCGATTCGAAAAATTCCTTATAAAACACACCCATACGCTGTAGACAATGGTCAAACCCAACTAAAGACAGACGAAGGGCCAATACCGCTACAAATTTTCGGACAACACAATATGAGCAATCTCTCTGGGGCACTTTTTGTCTGTACCCAAATGGGGATTGAACCAGTCATGTTTTATGAAGCCATTCCCTCCTTTACTGGGGCTTCCAAACGTTTAGAACTTTTTGCTGATCGCCCTGGAAAGCGCATATATCGAGATTTTGCACATGCTCCCAGTAAGGTTCAAGCAACTACTAAAGCTGTACGTGAACAATTCCCAAACGATCTTATTTTAGCTTGTTTGGAGCTTCATACGTTTAGTAGTCTAGATAAAAGTTTTATTCAAACCTACGCCAATTGTCTTGCACAAACAGATATAGCAGTTGTTTTTGTTGATGATAAAGCTCGAATAGCCAAAGGAAAGAACTCACTTGATCAGTATACAATTCGCAATGCCTTTTCCAATCAGTCACTACATGTTTTCTACAATAAAGAAACGCTCTCAGACTGGCTAAAACAGCAACCTGCATCAATTGTCTTAATGATGAGTTCGGGGCATTTTGGGGGTCTTGATATTCACAGTTTAGTTGAATGAAAGCACGGAATTTTGGGTAATCTACCTTTGCCAACAATATCAGCAAAAACCAACTTAACTATGGTGCCATTATCAATTATTTGAATCCGACCTACCTTTGAGCGGTAGTCGTTCTAAACACCTTCAACTTGATTGTTGAATTCAACCATTTATAAGGGAATCCGTGCCTAGGTCAGTGGAACCATTAATTGACAAGAAAATTTATTATAGATGAAAAAAATCTAGATATCCGGCTCCATAACTACCATATCATTGTAGAAAACACGTATTTTAGCTTAGCCTAAGAGTGACAGCTGTAAATGATACTGATTTATACCAATCAATTGAACGCTCGTATACGCTATGTATTTACACATTTTTTTGAGACCTATACGAACAATACAATTCAAATAACTAATGTTCTAGAAACATTTATTGAACATAATGGGCCAAAGTTCTCATACACAAATCAGAAGTTAGGTAACGAATTTTTTGTCCAGGCCAATTCTCTATTGTTTGAGCAGGGTGTTAGAGAACAAGATATTATAATCGGTCGTTGGCAAACAACTCCTGTCTTTTTCCCTTGTGATGAGTCGAGTTCTATACCCTATGATATTTTTGCAGCTACTTTCTATATGTTGTCTCGCTATGAAGAACATATTCCGCACCTGAAAGATGATATGAGTCGATTCTATACGAGTGGTTCTCTAGCGGGGAAGGAAAAATTTGCTAACAAACCTGTAGTTGATATGTGGGCACGAAAATTTTTCGATTGCTTCTCAGAGGTTTTTCCAGAAATTCATACCAAAACCCCAACACGAAGACTTCAAACAATCCTTGAAGTTCCAGAAGCATATGCCTACAAATCAAAAAGCATTCTACGAACTCTTGTTGAAACTGGATTCGACTTTTTTAAACTACGTTTTGTTAAACTTTTTGAACGTTTTGCTGTTCGATTATCATTTCGACCAGATCCCTTTGATATTTACAATGAATGGATTGCCCTACACCAAAAGCACAGCATACCAACTAAAGTGATGTTTATGTTTGCTCGTCCGAGTGCAAATGACAGAAATACTTCTATTTTCAAACATCGCTTTCTAGTAAGAATCAAGGACGTAGCAGACTATGTGCCCACATCCCTTTTGGCCTCATATCAATCTACAGATCAACCCCAATTACTTCATATTGAAGTCAAACGATTAAGCGAAATTATACATCACCCATTAAAAGATATTCGACAACATTTAATGCGACTTCGCTTTCCAACAACCTATGACCATTTTGCGAAATTGGGATTTACCAATGATTACTCCTTACAGTTTGTTGATTATCTCGGCTATCGAGCGGGCACAGGATTCCCTTTTCAGTTTTATAACCTTAGTAAAGAGCAACGTTCAAACTTATTCATTCACCCTGTCATCGCACATGAAGCTATACTTAGGGCAAAACGTTTTCCACGTAAAGCTAGACGACTTTTGGAACAATGTAAAACTTACAATATCAAGTATGGCACACCATTGACCCTGGTGATGACCAATACGATTTTGGATAATCGGATAAAGAATAGGCCGTGGAAGCGTATGTTTACTGAATTTTTGGAAAGCTATGATTCATAAAGAAACCATCTCCAATATTTTTTTTGACTTAGACCATACACTTTGGGATTTTGAAAAAAACTCTGCACTAACTTTTAAAAAACTTCTAGTAGACTTCAATATTCCAATTCCTTTAAATGATTTTCTAAACGTTTACGTACCACTTAATTTGAAGTATTGGAAAGCATTTCGAGAGCAGCGAATGGATAAAGAGACGCTCCGCTACAGACGTATAAAAGACACTTTTGATTATTTGCAATTTCCTGTTGATGACGATATGACATACACACTAGCTGATGCATATATTCAAAATCTTCCTGAGCATAATCATCTTTTTCCTGGTGCAATCGAAGTTTTAGAAAAGCTTAAAGAGCAGTATTCGCTACACATTATTACAAATGGATTTTGTGAAGTTCAACGATTCAAATTGAGAAATGCGGGTCTAACCCCATATTTTAATACCGTGACATATTCAGAGTCTGTAGGGGTAAAAAAACCAAACCCATTAATTTTTAAAAGGGCACTGACCGATGCAAACTGCGATCCAGCAAGTTCTGTTATGATTGGAGATAGTTATGAGGCGGATGTAATTGGTGCACTGCAAGTAGGAATGCATGCTATTCATTTTGCGGTATTAGGGGAGACTCCACACAATGACTGTGTAATGATTAATGACTTACAACAACTACTTGTAATTCTATAAGGGTTTTACTTTTCTTTATAGCATTATTCTTGAAAAGAAATAATATTTTTCTCTCTAGATTTATATCCTGAAATTTTAACCTTTTGACTAGATAGTTGGTCAGGGATATATCCCTAATTACAAGAACTCTCTTTGGTCTACCAGATTATCATGATTGATAAATTAATCGATTTTTTGTAGGTGTATATGCTCTTCAAAAGGAGAATACATGTATTAAGTACAATGGTTTAGGACTTAAGTCGCTGTCTCATGGCTTCATAAAGAAACATCCCGGCAGCTACAGAGACATTATAGGAATCCATATCACCAAGAATAGGGAGTTTTGCAGTCTGAGAACAGAGTTTTCTTACGCCTTGTGACACTCCTATATTTTCAGAACCCATTACGATGGCAACTGAGCTAGTGAGATCAATTTCAAAAAGATTTTGATCTGCTTTTTCATCAGCTACGATTGGTTGGATATCATAGGACTGTAATAGATAGATTACGTCTTTTAGGTGACTCACTCGACAAATTGGAACCTGAAAAACACCACCTGCAGAAGTTTTAATGGTATCTGCTGTGATTTGTGCCGAGCCGCTGGTTGGGATTACTACAGCAGTAGCTTTCGCAGCTGCAGCTGAGCGTATAATTGCGCCCAAATTTCTAGTGTCTGTAATCCCATCCAAAAGAATGTAGAGCCCATTATTTATATGAGTTTCTATAAGCTCTTCGATAGGGAAAAATGAAATTTCACTCAATTGAGCAACAATTCCTTGGTGGTTATGTGGGGTTAGTTTATTTAGTTTTTGAATGGGAACATAAGAGTATGGGATGCTGTTCTTTTCAAGATTTTGTATTAAATCACCCAATTTTTTTTTATTTATTCCAATTTGAATAAAAACTTTAGAAATTGTTTTAGAAGCTTTTATAGCCTCTAAAATTGGGTTTTTACCATATAAGATATGTACTTCTCCCACTTATCTTAAGTTTAATTAAAATTAATACATTAAGTTTTTTATATTTAAGCATGAAAAGATTTTTTATATTATTTATACTAACAATAAACATTACTTATTCTCAAAAACCAACTATGCCCCCACATCTTGAATCTGTTTTTGAAGAGTCTTCAAAAGTGCTAAGTGGGGAGGTAATTGAAAAAAGGGCATACTGGGATGTCAATTTTCATAAAATCTACACGGTACACAAATTGAAAACTTCTGATTTTTATAAGGGTAATACTAGTGAATTTTTGTACTTCTTGACTGAGGGTGGATCTGTTGGCGTTGAGGGAATGATTAGTTCAAAAATGGTTAGAATAAATCGAAATGCTAAGGGATTTTTTCAACTTCAAGAATTTTCAGAAATAAAACTCGATGGCTTCGACTTAAACACCAGTTTACACATTTTAACAAACTTATCTTACGGTTTTATAGAATACGATAATTTTTCAGATTCAGTTAA
>Ga0208277_1000012_pt1 | contig 98907 bp, 92 predicted proteins | sample ETNtaG_5_FD_185782 | JGI IMG/M metagenome (GOLD analysis project Ga0208277, IMG submission 185782) | Marine microbial and viral communities from oxygen minimum zone, Eastern Pacific Ocean - ETNP201406SV205 (SPAdes) (version 2) | ecosystem: Environmental > Aquatic > Marine > Oceanic ...
CATCCATCTATCTCAATAGGCTCCATGTCGGTCCCATTTATCCTCTTGAAGATGATATTCCTGACCCTCATCTTTGAGCTGCAACAGGGGCAGTCTAGATCTACCTCCTCACAATCACTACTGAATGCCTCGTGCATCTTCTTCAGCTTTCCTTCGGTCATGGAGTTAGCAGCAGCCTCGGCGTTCAGGAGCATACCTGAGCAAGTCGGGCAGTGGGAGATTCCGTGATCGATGAAGGCGGAGCGGGTCTGCTCGGTGTGTGCCACTAGTTTGGAACCATCCCTCGGACATAGCATCTGTAGGCCTCGTCAATCAGGACGAGTAGGGGTTCTTGAATTATGACCCGAATTATTCTCCATGATTAGTCGATGAAGATATTTTCGTATTTTTCCGTCTTCCGTCGGCTTCATGTCTGGTGGTGCTGTCCGGAATGCATGGCAGATGCCCAGTTGCCCCTCAGGATTATCACGGCTGCAGCCATCTTTGATGGCCATGATGCGGCAATAGGGATATTCAGGAGAATTCTGCAGAGCCAGGGATGCGAGGTGATTCACCTTGGTCATGACAGGGGGGCTGATGAGGTAGCCAGAGCTGCAATTCAGGAGGACGCACATGCAGTGGCGATCACGTCTTACCAAGGAGGCGCTGTGGAGATGTTCACCCACACTAGTGACATACTGGAGGAGGCAGGTTTCGGACATGTATTCCTTTTCGGAGGAGGAGGGGGGACCATACTCCCCCATGAAATTGATCACCTGAGGAACTCCGATATCGGGAGAATCTACTCGCCGGAAGATGGTAGGACAATGGGATTGGTAGGAATGGTGAAGGATGCCATGGAACGGGCAGGAGAAATCGATCTCATGGACGCATCTAGATTCGAATCTCTAACGGGTCCAATCTCAGCGAGCGACCATTCTTCGGTCTCCAGATTACTGACTATGGCGGAGAACTCGCCGGCAGTGGAATTCGAAGAAACACTACGCAGAGTTCGGTCTGTGAATGAATCTGAGGAGTGCCCAGTGTTGGGAGTTACTGGTACAGGCGGCGCGGGAAAATCCAGCCTAATGGACGAGGTCATGCTTCGAATAAGAAGGGATAACCCCAATGCGAAGGTGGCACTACTTGCCACTGACCCAACTAGGAAGAAGACAGGCGGAGCACTGCTTGGGGACAGAATCAGGATGAACTCGCTGTCTGACTCAAACCTATTCATGCGATCGTTCGCGAGCAGGAATAGCGGCAGGGAGATCGCTGACTGCATAGACAGGGCTGTGGAAGTATGCCGAGCGGTTGGATTCGACTTGGTGATTGTAGAAACCAGCGGAATAGGACAAGGTAATGATGCGATCACAGAGGTTTCAGATGTATCGATGTATGTCACCACTAGGGAGTATGGCGCCCCTAGTCAACTAGAGAAGCTGGCTGCGCTGGACTTCGCAGATATTGTGGTTCTGAACAAGTTTGACAGAGCCGGTGCCGAAGATGCTCTGATTGAGATCAGGAAGCAGTTCCAAAGAAACAGGGAGGCGTTTGACGAGAGTCCCGAGTCTATGCCGGTAATCCCCACCATTGCTAGTCAGTTCGCAGATGCTGGAGTCGATAGGCTTTGGCAGGCTATTTCTAAACTCCTCAATGATGGTCATGGGTGTGATTTCTCAGCATCAGAGCCTAGACTAGGAGCGGATGGTCTTCCGACTCGGGAGCCCCCTATACCTCCCGAAAGGCAGGGTTACCTCGCAGAGGTTGCATCCACAGTTCGAGGGTATCATGACAGGACAAAAAAGGTCAGTGATGCGGTAAGACTGGTTCAGCAGCTAGAGGCCTCCGCGGAGCAATTGAGGAAGTCTGGAAAGGCGTCCTCCGCCGAAGACATTTATCAGGAGGCTGTTGAAATCAGAAATACAGTCCCAACCGAGGCTTGGAGGTCCTTGGAAAAATTCGAGGGGATGGCCGAGGCATATCGCTCGGGCGAGGCTAGCTACACCGTAAGAGGCAGGGACATACCTGTCAAGACTACTCACGAGACGATGTCAGGGACAAAGATCCCGCGCGTAGCCCTTCCTACGTCCGAGGACTGGGGGGAGAGGCTAGAGTGGATACGAAAAGAGAACGCGCCTGGTTCGTTCCCATTCACTGGAGGAGTTTTCCCCTTCAGGAGGGAGGATGAGCTCCCAGTCAGGATGTTCGCGGGAGAAGGTAGCGCAGAGAGAACTAACAAGCGATATCATTTCCTTTCCAAAGACCAGGACTTCAATCGCCTCTCTGTTGCTTTCGACTCTCCGAGCTTGTATGGAAATGATCCACAAGAACGATTGGACATCTTCGGCAAGGTCTGCGAGTCCGGGGTAAGCATAAGCACCATCGATGAGATGGATATGTTATTCGAGGGATTCGATCTTTGCGCTGCAAACACCTCTGTTAGCATGACCATCAATGGGAACTACTGGTGGCATCTAGCAGCTTTCTTTAACGTTGCAATCAGGCAACAGGTGCGAAAGTTCGTGGAATTGGAAGGAAGGGACCCTACAGAAGACGAGTATTCCAAAATTAGGTCTGAGACTCTGTCGACGGTGCGAGGTACCGTGCAAGCGGACCAATTGAAGGAGGCGATGGGTCAGAACACACTGGTATTCAACCTCGATACTGCGCTGAAGATGATGGGGGACGTAGCTGAGTTCTACGTCGATAACAACGTCCGTAACCACTACTTCGTCAGCATTAGTGGGTATCACATTGACGAGGCAGGTGCCAACCCCATCACCCAATCCGCACTTACGCTATCCAATGGCCTGACCTATGTAGAGCTGTTCAAGTCGAGAGGGCTAGATGCGGATAAATTCCTCCGTAACTTCTCATGGTTCTTCTCGAATGGGATGGACCCAGAGTATGCAGTGATTGGAAGAGTTTCAAGAAGGATATGGGCCATCGCGATGAGGGATCTATACGGTGTAGGGAATAGGGGGCAGAAGCTGAAGTATCACATTCAGAGCAGTGGAAGGTCGCTCCACTCGCAAGAGTTCACATGGAATGACTACAGGACCACTCTCCAGGCCCTCTATGCCCTCTCTGACAATGCCAACAGCCTACATACCAACAGCAGGGACGAGGCCTTCGGGACCCCGACAGAGGATACTGTAAGGGATGCGGTTGCCATTCAGCTCATTCTGGCCAAAGAATACGGGTGGCTACGTAATGAGAATCCCCTGCAAGGCTCGTTCATTGCTGAATACCTCACTAACGAGGTAGAAGAGCAGGTCCTCCGGATATTCGAAGAGATGCATAGCAGAGGAGGGGTATTAGGTGCATTGGAAGTGAACTATCAGAGGAATCGCATCCAAGACGAGGGGATGATCTACGAGCATCGGAAGCACACGGGGGAAACCCCGATCGTGGGCGTAAATACGTTCACTGACTCCGATGCTGAGTCTGTCTCGGCCGAGAACTTCGATGTCGAAGTCACTAGGTCCGACGAGCGCGAGAAGCGAATGGTCATTGAGAGAAACGAGGCCTTCAGGAGAGCGCATGCCGAGGAAGCCGAGAAGGGCATCAACAGACTGAAGCAGGCAGCTAGGGATGGTGACAATCTCTTCGAAGTGATGATGGACATCGTCGAGCATTGCTCAGTTGGACAAGTGACTCAGGCCCTCTTCGAGAGTGGTGGGAAGTTCCGTAGGAACATGTAGGACTACTACGCCACGGTCTTAGTAGACCAGAAGACATGTCACTGATGACAGGTCCCTAGAACCTTCTGTTGAAGAAGTCATATGGGTCCGATGGAGGGCCCGGTAGAGCTAGCTCTGCATGTTTTGGAGGCTTTTCGGGAGCGGGAAGGTCCATCCACAGAGCTAGGGTCAATTGGCCGTGATCAGCCCCCTCAGAATCTAGAATACCATTCTCCAATGCCCAGCAGAGTGATCTCATTGAGAGTTCTACGGCCCTTATCCAGAGTCTGCCGGATGGCTCAATTGGTGTTTCTCCGCACAAACCGAGAGCGATTTGTACCATATTGAGGGATGATTCGTCATCGGGTGAGACGTATATGTAGCGTGGACGCTGGAACTTGGGGCCAAACTCCGTACTCACCGACAGTGCGATGTCAAATGGCATCCATCCGGGCCCGATTGGTTCCCTGAGTGACATCTCCAGCTCGAATCCTGACTCTAATGCCTCCTCAGATATTCGAGAATACTCGATTGCCCTGACCACTCCACTCGGAAGGAGCCTTGGTTTGATATCGTCTATTTCATCCGCCCATCTGCCATATCTGAACGTGGCCTCGCTTAGCTTGCTTACGTTCCCTTGCTTGCCATCTCTGAATAGGGTCAAAGACCACTTTGACCCAGATTGTACTGTTCTATCCATATCCAATTCCTTCCTGTTCGATCGTCCTAAAATAAGAAGACAAAGTGTTCGATCGTTCAGAGATCTAGCGATGCTAAATTCTCAAAAGAGCACTGTCTCCAATCAGGGATATTCACTTGCAATTGGCGGTATATTAACTAAGCTATTTCCAGATAAAAAACATCTTACCAATGGGCACTTGAATTGTATGGGGAGCCAAACTAAAGACGGTCAAATTGAAGATTTTATATCAAAAATTGATTATTCTTGGAGTGATGAATTAAAGGCTTGCACCGCTAAAACTCCTGCGAGGAATTGCGGCACCAAATGAATCCATAAATCACTTAGTTCGATGGCTCCTGAGACTAGTAAGGCCCCAGAGACTGCGGGATTGAATGAGCCCCCGGAGATCCCACCGACAGTCAAAGCGCCCGCAAGGACCACGAACGAGATCGCTGCTCCGTAGTACCCATTCCCCTGAGTGGCGTCACTGGTCGCGACATTCAGGATCACGTATACCAGTGCGAAGGTGTAGAGGAATTCTGCGGCAAGTGCATTGGTCGCATCCATACCGATTGCAGTCACGGACGTCTTGGCAAGGAGAATCTCCTGAGATACAATAGCGGCGAGCACCCCTGCTAATGCCTGTACTGATATGTATGGAACGACGTCGCTCTTTTCACAAGCCCCTCTTAGCCAAACTGCAACAGTTACTGCAGGGTTGAAATGGGCGCCAGAAATGTGCCCTACTGCGTATATCATCACCATCAGTGTGGCTGCGATGGCGAATGGGGCATAATCTCCCGCGGAACCGTGAACGGCTGCGGTGCATATCGTTAGTGCGAGAAAGAAGGTACCAATGAATTCGGCTATCAATTTTGAGCTCGTGCTAGTTTCGGCCATAGAAACTCCTTGAGAGCGAGGGACATAAATCTAGCCTCAGTTTTGGCAATTGGGACAATAGAATGTGGAGCGATTGGATTGGACGATCCTTCTTATTTTTCCATCGCAGTCCGGTTTGGTGCATTCCTCGCCATCCCTCCCATAAGCCCCGAAATTATGTGGGAAGTAGCCGAGAGAGTCATCGCCATCAACGCCCCTGAAGTCCTGAAGAGTCGATCCCCCTGCATCGATCGCCTCGGTAATCACGGCGTGAGTGTTGTAGGTTATTCTCTCTACCCTTTTCGATACTCCTGATCTGCCGGCAACATTTGATGCCATCCTTCTGGGAGAGATCCCGGATCTATGTAGGATCTCACAGACATAGATGTTGCCAAGTCCTGCGACAATCCTCTGATCTAATAACGCATTTTTAATTGGGGTCCTCCTACCTCTGAGAGCTCTTGCCAGATCTATGGGCGAAAGGTGATCAGGAGTAGGCTCAGGACCTAGATTAGAGATGAATCTGTTTTCATCCTGGAGTTCTGTGGGGAAGCAATCCATGATTCCGAATCTCCGGTGATCCGAGTATACTGCCCTGCCCCCATCGTCCAGATGGGCCACCACCCAATCGTGCGGGCCATCTCCCGTACCAATCGCGGCACCATGAGAAAACCTACCGGGAGTGCCTCTTCTATCGTCTCCAATTAGAGTCCATCTACCACTCATTCCCAAGTGACTGAGCCATGTTATACCGTTTTTTAATCTAATTAACAGATACTTGGCCCTTCTATCTATTGATATGATCTCTGAGCCTTCGATTCGATCCTTGAAATTGTCGGGAAAGGGGAACCTTAGATCTTCTCTCCTCAATTGAAGTTCGGCCACCTTCCGACCAACCAAGTGACTAGCAAGTCCCCTTCTGACGGTTTCCACCTCTGGCAACTCAGGCATGGATCTCCGATTGCTAGGGACTCAAAGATAGTATCTGTTGAGAGCTGTGGGTTGTGAGAAAGCTCATATCGATAGTGCCAGTAGGATTCGCATGGATGAAGGCAAGCCCGACGAATGGTGGGGCGACTCAGAAAATGCGGGCGCGCAAGGCGTCTTGACAGGTACCCCAAGTCATGGAGGAGGAGGCGAACAGGGGCAGAGCGGGCCTTATGTCCAACCAATGATGATGATGCAGCCCAGCAATGATATGGCCACATGGAGCATGGTCCTGGGACTTGTGACGTGGTTCTCACACATCTCATCCCCGTTTTTGTGTTTCACAGGCTGTATTGCACCATTCAGCACCATTGGAGGGGTGATTCTCGGGCACATGGGACTGAAGAAAGCCTCTGAAATGAATGACTTGAACAAAGGCATGGCAATTGCGGGCCTTATCATGAACTATCTTTCAATCGGACTGTATGGCCTCTTAGTAGCCGGATTCGGATTAATCGGATCCGTCGGGCTATAGTTGCTTGACGACAAAGACCACATGCTGATCCTGGTATTGACTAATGTCTATCCTCTCGATTAGTTCCAATTCGGACTCCTCCAGAAGTTTCTCGGCACTTGAGAACCTGCTGTGATCATCTCCGTCTGAATGCCTCTCACTGGCGGCTTTCAGACTAAACAGCCCAACCCCCCCTTCGCGAAGGGTACTCTTAGCAATCGAAATGAAGTTCTCTGCCTGATCTGCAATAGATAGATCCTGATGGATCCAGTGTGCCTTATCCCTCATCACCGTCGCATAGCTGCCTACATCTCTGGCATCGGAAAGAATTGGAATTAGGCCGTTTCTGTCTCCTGCTAGAGTACTGAGGTCCCTCATCATTCTAGGCGATATCTCGACGGCGATAATCTGCCCTTTGTGATGGTTATCTGACCCACAGACCATATCATGGATGTGACTCACAGTACTACCCGATGAGGCTCCGAGATACAGGCATGTGTCTCCAGGTCGGGGGAGTAAATCGGATGGTTCTTGTGAGGTCAATAGAAGTGCTGCAGCTACCTTTGACCTAGAGGGATCCCATCTCCTCCACTCAACCCTTCCGTCTCTCTTCCTCCTCTCGCCTCTGACTGATATTCCCTTGTTCGCATTACGGGACCACAGTGACTTGCCTTCTCTCCGGGCCCCCCATCCCAATGAGACCGGTTTCCTAGGCATTGGCTAACCCCTCTTCTTTGGCTTGGGGAATTTATCCCTTATTTCCTCTGCTTGGGAATGTATGGACTTGATTTTGTCTTCGTCCCAGGTCTGACCTCCAAAGTGATCGATTCTTACTGCAATTGAGCATTTTCCGGCCAAAAATCGTGCGATTTTTCCACGAACCCAACGAGGTGATCGACTTACCAGAGGCATCGAGAAAAGAACGGGGGAGTGCTTCGGAGGGGGTGCCCCTCTCCTATGTGCAGCCATTGCCCCTGAGGCCCCCAGGACCTGCAAGCTGCCACTGGGCATTCTGGCTAGTCTCTCCCTTCCTCCAGCAAGAACTACCATTCTAGCGGCCCCTAGTGGCCCAATCAGAGAGGAGAGTGTGGGTACGTGGGAAGATGCTAGTTCCCTGGTTGCCTCTTCGTTCATAGCCAGTCTCTCTGAAAGGGAGACGACTCCTTTGGCTTGTGAATTCATTGCTGCCCACTCAGAATCGGTAGGCATGTGTTCAGGAGCGGAAACACCCAGTTCAGACGCCGCTTGAGAGATGTTTTCTGATCTGGCAATACATGAAGGGATTGCTCCTCTTTTCTGGTCGAGATCGAGATCGTGTAAGAAGAGACCTGCCCATTCAACTGCTCTGGATTCCTGGGTAGTCCATGATGACCTTAGCTCAACAGATGAAGAAGATAGCATATCCAGTCTTCTGTCAGGCTCAGATGCAGCTTTTGCCACGCCCCTCTTGGCTAGTAGCAAAGATGCCTCAGAAAGCATTTCTGCTTCTTGCGGGGTTAGCTCCGGCCATCTCTCATCCGAAATAGCCCCCAGTGGATTAGGGGCCGCATCAGGGAATCTCTCACTGAGGACCCTAGCCTCGGGAGAGATTCTTCCCGATTGTAGATCGGAAAGTCTCTCAACTAATGCATTTGTTGAGGATGGGGGGGACCATTCGAGTTGATCGAGGATGTTTTCATCCGCATCCACTACTCTGGATAGTCTCCAGTCGTACCTGACCTCCATGTATGGCGCATCCGGTCCTCACCCTTCAACGGTCCGGAAGTATCGATGAATACAGAAGGAGTCAAACGTCATCGCTCGATGTCACCTCATGGATGGTCGTCTTTTGGCTTTGGTCGCCATTGGAGGAGCTATCGGAGCAACACTAAGATATGTTGTGCAGAGTTCTTTCGAGCCTGATTCTAGTCCATATGCGACAATCAGTGTCAATCTAATTGGTTCACTTCTTTTGGGAGTGATTTTCGGGGCTATGTCTGCTGGCTTTGATGTAAGCGAGGGGGCGATTGCCATTCTGGCAACGGGCATTCTCGGATCTTTTACTACGATGTCGGCATTTGCCATGGACTATGTTGAGTACTCGGATGACTCTGTGTCTTCTGCCGTAGCTTACTTGATAGTGACAATTTTCGGGAGCATTGGTTTGGCAATGGTTGGATATCGCACTACAATAGAAATGATGTCCTAGGCGTATTTTACACGCCTTTTGTAGAATAGTTGAATAGTCGGTTGGCTCAGCACTGGTATGTCTGTACCTTGAGGCAGGAGTTGGAGAGATGTTTTGTCCGGAATGTGGAACTCTAGGTTTTATGGAGCCCAATGGGAATATTAGGTGTACGAACTATACCTGTGGTTATGAGGGTCCGCTGACTGGCAAGGATGGCAAGGGGGCGGAGTTTACTGACCCTATGACAGGTGAAACTATCGATTTGAGCAAGGCGCGTTCTTCAGGGCAGACGAAGGACCTCAAACACCTTACAGAAGTAGTCGAGGACGAAGGAGGGAAGGGAGTACTTAGGGTCGGAGACATCAGATGCCCCAAGTGTGACAAGAATGAAATTTACGTTATCTTAATGCAAACCAGAAGCTCGGACGAACCGGAAACTAAGGTTTGCACGTGCAAGAACTGTGGGAAGAAATTTAGGGAATATCAGTAATGTCTCTATGAGCCGTCTCCGAAGGATGAAAGACCCCCTCCTACCTCAAAGGTGCGATAAGATGCTAAGAGTGACTGCGAATACCCAACTGATGAGGGAAATTATTGATCTTCTTTCTGTCTTGGCAGAGGAAGCTAAACTAGTGTGGGGGGAGAAGGGGCTGCATACAATTGTGGTCGATGGATCACATGTGGCATTACTCTCTGCAACCATAGGAGATGAGTGCTTCGAGACCTATGAGGTGGAGCCAGTTGAGATTGGTATCGAGCTCAGTAAGATGAGGGACTTGCTCAGCCTCGCTGGGCCAAGTGACTTGGTGGAAATAGACTACGATGACGCCGTCGGGGCGATTAATGTCAGAGTTGGAGAGGTCCACAGGATACTCAGGGGCCTGGATGTAGGAACAATGACTCAGCCAAAGACCCCCGAATTGGAAATTAATCACAGCGCCACCATTGCGTCAGACAAACTTTCCAGAGCCCTTAGGGCAGCTAAAATGGTGGGTGAGCTTGTAAATATGAGTCTAGATAGTACGAAAATGATTGTTTCGGCCGATCAGGAAGCGGGCGAGAGTGTTACTGTTTCGTTTGAGTCGGGAGAACTGAGCGAGCTCAGCTCACCCTCTCCGACCAGCTCAACATATTCCCTCCAATTCCTTGATCCGCTAACACGCAAGCTTGCAGGCGGGCTAACTGAACAGGTAGTGGTCGAGTTTCAGGAAAAGTACCCTCTCAGAATGTCATGGAACAGCAATGAGGGAGGGGCCAGTTGGACATACTTCCTAGCCCCCAGAGTCACTAATGATCCTTGATTTAGCAGCGTTGTTTTGAATACGTGTGGACCTACCGCGATGCATGGGCGGCTCTGTATGCGTCATTGTTCCTTCTGTAGGAAACCATGTTGAGCTGGGGATCACAATTGACGGTCTGCTTGCTCAAACCTATTCAAATCTAGACATTGTAGTGGTCGGACCGGATAGTGACGAGGGGAGGAGGGTTTCTGAGGCCAAGGGAGTCAAGTACATCGATGATGAAGGATCGAGGACTAGGGCAGATGCATGTAATGTCGCATTGAGAGAGACTGAGTCGGAACTCGTATTCTTCACTGACGATGATGTTATCGTCCCAGTGGACTGGGTTGAGAAGCTAGTGAGGTGGTTCGATAGAGATGATGTAGCTGGAGTTGGGGGGCCCAATTTTGCCCCACCAGATGAGTCGACACTGTGGCAGAGAGTTATCGACGTGACATTCTGTAGTGCAATTTTCACGGCTGGAACAAACTATGGCAAGGTCGGAACCAAGGAATTAGAGGAGGTGCATCAACTTCCTGGTGTGAACTCTGCCTACAGAAGGTCTGCATTGGAGGACGTGGGGGGATTTGATGACGGTGCGATTGGTGCCGAGGACGTCCTTCTCGACCACAGATTGAGGATTTCAGGCCATAAACTGTGGACAGATAGAGAATCCGTTATTTGGCATAGACGTAGGAATCTATCAAGAGTTAGGAAGCAAATCTCCAATTATGGATTAGTCAGGACACTGGCCAGCGAAAGATATCGCGAGCTTCACCATTTTACCCACACGTTGGTAGCACTATTCCCTCCAATTGTATTATTGGCATTCGGATTCTTCATTTGGGGAGCTAGTAATGGGGGAATGGCTTGGCCAGAATTTTGGGATATACGGGTTTCCACAGTACCTATTGGGTTTCCAAGAGCTGGTGTACACACACTGCCTACCTTGATCGTTCTGTACAATATCATAGCTTGGTATGGAGCCGCTAAGGGAAACTCTCCAAGTAAAGATATGCTGACCATCTTCCTATCTCCGATTGTCACATTTACCCTGCATTGGAATTATGGGATGGGAGTACTTCGTGGAAGATGGAGAAGGCTTTCGGGTCGATCTGGTTTGCAGATTGACGATAGGTCCCGATAGCCTCTATGTTGGGTTTTCCACTAGGTAGTCGATGTATTCAATCACATCCGGGAGTTTTTCATCCGGGACTTCCTTGTACGACTTTCCAAACTTATTCTTCACGCACAAGGCTACATGCGCATATGGATTCCTGCCACTTGGATGATTCCTCGAGGGGGGAAGATTTCCCTTCAGATTATCTCCCGCTTCCTGAATGTAGGCCCATATGATTCTGGAGTTTTCTTCGTTCACTTTCTCTACCTCCGAGGAAACATTCGCGACCCTTCTGACCACCAAGTTGGTTGTATTGGCCTCCAGAAGATTCCAGTCAATAGTCCTAGAATTATCCCTCCAAGAACGAGTCCCGGCCAGCCAGTAGCGATATATCCCGGACTTGCATTGAAGTATGCCCACGAAAAGGAGGGGATTACGCCAAGGATGAGGACTATGATCGCCTCCTCTCGTACGATTCCAGACATGGGTTGCCTAATTGGCAATCTCGGTGCGATTGGATTGGGCTCTTTGGTTTCGCGTCTTACAATTCTCACCATCTGTTCTGTAGCAGGATTTATTGGCAGATATTTTGCAATGGCATCTGGGCCTCTCCACTCTCTACAGACCATGATGTTGGAGTCACTCTGAGAGAAGGCCCTACCATCACAGATCTTGCCCCAATATGATGAGGATATTCGATCTGAGAGGCACTCTATTCCCTTTCCCCCTTTGATAAGACCTCTATCAAATGCCAATTGCCACTCTGACTCCGAGGAAATTGAAGTCCCTTCGGATTCCAAGATTGCATCGGCCTCCGATAGTGCAATAGCATTCTTCGAGATCTCGTATCGGTATTGTATGGTTACTTCATGACGAGGCCCGGGTGCACCGAAGAAAATCGCACGATTATTGGATCCGACGTATGTTGACCCAGGCTCAATCATTACCCACTCTATTCTTTCCAATTGCCCACCTATGAGTCGAGTTCTCCGGTTTGGATGGACCACTGGGATGCATATACATTTTCATTGGATAGCAATGCCTCGTGACTGCCCCTCTCGACGATCGCCCCGTCGACCATCGCAATTATTTCATCCGCGTTCCTTATTGTTGCCAGCCTATGGGCGACTGCGATGGTAATTCTCTTCTTTGTCCCACTGGAGCCATCGAAAAGTGATTGCTGGATCCTTTTCTCGGTTTCAGCATCGAGGGCTGCGCTGGCCTCATCTAAGATCAACAGATCGGGGTCCTTTAGCAGTGCTCTGGCCAAGCTAATCCTCGCTCTTTGCCCTCCTGATAACATCACTCCTCTATCGCCTACCATTGTATCTAGTCCATTGGGTAGCTGGGAGATGAACTCTGAAGCCCCGGCCAATTTCAAAGAATTGTGAATCTCTCCTTCTTCAGCATCTCTAGCATAGGACACATTATCCCTTATTGTTCCATAAAAGAGAAAGGGGTCTTGAGAGACGAATCCTATTCTTGACCTGATTGATTCGATAGAAAAATCATTGATGTCTTTGCCATTGATCAGTACCTTTCCAGATTGAGGCTCATAGAACCTTTCGATCAATTTCAGAATGGTACTTTTTCCTGCCCCAGTATGCCCCATTACACCGAGAAATTGTCCAGATGATGCATTCAGATTTATTCCATTGAGGACATTAGAGGACGAAGATGGATAAGCAAAAGATACATCATCAAATGACACACTTCTGATTGGCTCTTCGAGGGGAATTGCCCCTTCTCTATCATATATTGACGGTTCCAAGTCTATCACAGCGAAAACTCTCCTAGATGCTGCCTCGCCTTTTTGCAATTGGTTTAGTAGCATTCCGAGGATCCACAATGGCATTGTCATCCTAGTGGATATCAGTAGGAATGTTACAAATTGGCCCACACTGATCTGTCCGGAATTCATTAGCCACCCTCCTGCAGAAACTAGAAGTCCAAATGAGATTCCAGCAACTATATGGAATCCTGGAATGAATCTGTTCCTGATGAAAGCTGCCTGAACAGCTTGATCCCTGTAATTGCCACTCTGATTCTCAACCCTGTTTCTCTCAAAACCTGTCGCATTGTACGCCTGAACAATGGTGATCCCAGATAGTACATTTTCGAGGATGGCAATAATTCCGCCTGTACTCTCCCTCTGCTTACGGTATTTTCTCTGTACCCTAGTTGAGAACCATATAACCATCGGGACGATCATAATTAGTGGCCCGAAAAGAATCATACAGAGTGTTGGAGACATCCAATACAGGATTGCAAATGCAGTACATAGAGTTGTGAAAATCCTGATAATACTGGTGGTTGAATCGGATATTATATCCTCTAGTTGGGCAACGTCGGCAGATAGGACGGACATTAGGTTTCCAGTTTGACGGGTTTCGAAATAAGAGGCTTCCATGTCCAGAAGTGACCTAGTAGCGTCCATCCTGATGTCATGTTGGGCTTTGTAGGCTATTGACTGCCAAAGTTGATTGCTGAAGCCTTGGAAGATGGCCAAGATTACGAATGATGCAAAAATCAGTAGACCGAACCCCAGCTCAGTTGAGCTTATTGGTCCAAGATCTGGTATTGCCTCTATGGTTACGAAATTCTCTACCCTAGAATTCGTGAATTGGGGGTTATCTGGATTGTAGTAGTCTGCAGCCATCCCAATAGCAATGAATGGTATCAGATCGAAAACTCTGGCACCCATGTTCGCCAAGAGGCCTCCGAGTGCCCTCTGCCAATATGCCATCACGTATGGAAAAATCCTCCAAATCTTACGCCCTACTACCTGTCTTTCTTCTAGAAGGTCTGAATTGTCTTTACTGATCGATGTGACAGCCATTCCTTCCTTGGTTTTGGAGTGACTCTCCCCTGACATGCTACCTCGCAGAGAGCCGAGCGTTTCAATGCTTCACTGGTAGTTTGTCAAGTGGTGCGCCCGCCGGGATTTGAACCCGGGACAAGAGGTTGGAAACCTCTTGTGATAACCCCTTCACTACAGGCGCTCGGGCTAGGCGAACGTATAGTGTCTCTAAACCGATTCGGTTGTGGAGACATCTGGACTCAGTACTTGAAAAGAGAGTGTGCGTTCCGATGCATGTGCTCCTAAGACAGCGTATTGGCATTTTACTGATGATTTTGTTCATGCCGGTGAACAGCCCTCTTTGGAAAATGGGGTTTGATGGGCTCGACTTTGATCTGGGACTTTCTGGTTTTGATTTCTTCGCTTCGTCATTGGTACTTTTCATTGCGGGGGCTGTAATGACATTCACGCCCAAAACTAAGTTTGGCTAGAAATATGTGGATGAAATCCACCTATCATGTACATTTAGCATACAATTCTCAATCTCATCCTCTGCCCATCCCTTTGAATTCAGTGCTTGACAGAGTTGATGTGTTCTCTTGGGTATCGTCTTTGGCCCTAAAACCGCCCCTGGCCTCCTAGGGTCATCTAGGAAATCTGTCTCCATTCCCCATGAGGAAGAATTTCCGCTGATTGTGGAGCAGATTCCCTCGATGCTTCCTTTACCCATACTCACAGTCACAGGTAGTCCAGAGGTTTTTTGTTGACTGATATCCGGTGGGGCGAAATGTCTGACTGCCCTACTCCTGGGCAGTCCCGCCTTATCGCACATGGAAGCAATCTCCCTACAGGTCTGATTCCCGTTATCCTCGACATGTAGCTGAATAGGGGACTTTGATGACGCCGCCATCTGCATTATTTCTAGAAGTACTCTATTTGCCTCGGACCACTTATCTTCCGATACTTCGTAATGAGGCCTGCCTACCTCTCCAAGACACACCGCTTCCCCCTCTTCGATCATATCTAGGGCTAAGCCGACAGCTGATATGTGGAGTTCTGAAGATTCCTTCAATCCTATTTCATTAGCCTGGAGGTCCCAGACAACTGGATGAGGCCCCAAGACGACATTTACTTCCAATTCTGTTTTTTTTCTGACGATTTGTGCCATTTCTATCGTATTTCTGTAAACTGTCCTGTATCCGTCTAAATCGGTAGGTAATGATTTTGAGAAGGAAGGCTTGTGAACCAGAAAAATTCCTGTTCCACCGCTTCTGGAAAACTCTTGTGCTGCAGAAATGAACCTATTTTCTCTGTCTAGATGCATATGCTGGTCAACTATTGGGCCTTCCCACTTTCCATTGACTAGCATTATCTCACGTCAAAGCATCTTCGCTGTCTAGCTTCTCGGCCCAATGCCTAACGGCCATCTCGGACACCTTTCGGGAAGATTGGTCTAGTACAACTCCCTTGCCATTGTCATAGAGAATGATTGTGGCATTGTGAAGTGATGCGTTAATCCTGAGAGCATCTATTCGGGAATCATACATTATGTCTGCAAACCTCCTTTCGGCAATATCAAAGCTTACATTTCGGCCCATTGAGAAGCTAACAATCAGCTCTCCTGATTCCATCGATAGTCCCTCTAGTGGGAGTCCCATTGTCAACAGTAGCTCTTGAACAGCTAATTCGGCGACCTCCGCCCTGGAAAGGCCGTGAACAAGAATAGATCCTTCTGGCTCGATTACATATGTCGCTCTTGGCTCCTCGTGTGAAACGACGACATAGTCTCCCGCTCTTGTACCTGAAGCAAGGGAAATTGCATCATCATGATTTACGGGCACCGCTGGTGTAAATCTGAAATTCTGAGTCTCGATCATGAATTTTGGCGTAATACTCATTTTTACATTCTCCTAATCATTTCTGGCTCTGGCCAGCTACGGATGGCATCCACCAAAGAGGGGAGCCTAGCTTGATGAACGGGTACCATTAATGTGGGCTGTGACGTTTCATCGTCATCAATGCTACTACTCTTGAGATCTGCCAGAGCCCCTCTAATCCTCGCCGCAAAACGCATATCTCTTTCTTCACTGAGCTCGTTTCCAATATCTTTGTTCATCTCACTGTCCCATGCATAGCATGTAGCTGATGCAGCGCCTAATTCAGAATCTATATCAGCATCATTGTCAATCTTGGATACTGCATTTTGAGCGTGCTTCTTCCATCTTTTTGCCGTGGTTAGTCTAGAAAGTAGAGAACTTATCCTGACTTCCATTTCTGCACATCTAGAGAGCCATTCAAACCACATCTCATCATCAATCTCTGGCTCGATTAAGAATATCGGTAGCCCTCCCCTTGCATTCTTGGCATGTGAGACCAGTCTTACGGCCTCAGGATCAGGGATGTGAGGGCCATCAATGTTGAGTTCCCTGAGATCTTTCAGAAGTCGAGATAGCAAAGTGCCTGATGATATTGCAGCTTCAACATTAACTCCGGGACTCAGCTTCTCTTTTTCATAGTCTTCCATCATGTATAGGAAGTCATTTGTCGACATCGTGAGAGCCAATCCATCCCATATTTTTCTCGATCTTACCTTTTTCGGCATAATCACGCAAGGAAGGTGTGGCCACAGCACTATATCGCCCCCTTCTGGATCCTGAATAACTACCTCTCTCCAAGACAGGGAGCTCTCGGTCATGTATGTCCGAAGGGATTCTTCGGTTCAATTAAGCGGTAGAATATCGTATTTTTTACGATTTTAGATGGAGGATTGAAGGGGGGCAGACCCCGGCATCGGTTTGAGAAGCATGGGGGAGCCGCGATCCATTGAACCTGTTGTACTATTGGACGAGGTGTTCCCGGGGGATACGAATGCACTGAATACTCTGTTTGGCGGGCATCTCATGTCAATAATGGACAGGGCGGCAGGACTAGCTGCTAGTAAGTTCGCTCATGAAGAGTTCGTGACAGTATCCGTGGATGCTCTGAAGTTTGAGAGGCCAGCGTACCAAGGTGACATAATCAGAACCATAGGGAGAGTGGTTTGGACCTCTCCCCGAACCGTTGGCGTTTTGGTTAAATCATGTAGAATGACAAGATCGGATTGGGACCCAGAGGTAATCTGTTCCGGGTACTTTTTCATGGTCGCAATTGATGATGAGATGAGTCCTGTTCCAGTCCCTCAGTTGGTTCCATCGACTGATGAGGAGCGTTCCCTTTGGGATAGTGCAAATTCTGCTAGAGAAGCTATGCGCAGATGATTTGGTCGGTGATACCATGTCAGTAGTAAATGTGGCATTTTATGGGTCCGATGATCTTGCCAGGGAGCTAGCGAAGAAAAGTGACTCACGAGACATAGATTCGTATGTATTCAAAGACACGAGCTCTGGCCCCACTAGGATACTTTCACTTCTCAGACCTCTCAAGCATCCAGACAGTATCAGGCCCCTACTTTCAGTCCTGAACGTCTCCAGAGTAGGATTCATAGAGGTTTCAAAAATTGACTCGTCCCTCGGTGAAGTATTAGTGGCTATGAAATGTTCAGGAATCGAGTCGGGAATTGCAATCATTACTCAGGATACTGAGAGTTGGGTAGATCCGGACCAAGTAAGGTTGATTTTCCAACAGGTAGAACTTGAATGGGAGATACTGGAGAATACCCCAGAACCACATGAGCTACGAGAGAAGTTTTTCTCACTACATACCGAAAAAGATGGTGATGATAGCTTGTTGGTCCCAATAGATCAGAAGTTCAACGTTCAAGGAATCGGAGTGGTGGGAATAGGATACGTTCAATCTGGTACGATCAAAAGGCATGATCAAATTGAAATTATTCCCGGAGGTAAAACTGGAGTGGTTAGGAGTCTGCAGGTAATGGACGATGATGTCGAGGATGCTAGTTCTGGAGATAGAGTGGGGGTCGCACTCAGAGGGGTGGATGAGAATTCTTTAGCAAAGGGGTCTTTGATAGTTCATCAGGGCTCCGAATCGTTATCAGAGGTACTTTCCTCTACCTATAAGCTTAGGAAGTCTAAGTTTCAGAAAAGGTCTTTGTCAATAAACGATGTAGTTCACGCTTCGACGAATCTACAATTCAAAGTTGGCAGGATTGTGGGAATGGAGGGGGAAATGATCACCATTGATTGGGAAAGTCCTCTAGTAATCAGGAAAGATAGTGATGAGGCAGTGGTTATTGTCCAATTGGATGCAGTTCCCATGAGGGTGATTGGCGCAATTACTGAGTCGTCATCGGCTTGAGTAAAATTGCCGCATAAGAGAGGGCTTAAGCGAAGCGTTTCCCCGAGAGCTTATACCGGAAATCTAACGCTCGACGACTGGGATGTACTCAGTCGGGCATAAGCCCGACCGAACGGAAGGTGAATCTGAGTTAATTGGAAACCTAAGTTTGGTCGGCATGAGAGGGAACTTCGTCGCCGTTCTAAATCAGCGACAGCTGACTATTGAGAACAGAATAGGCCAGGGGCTGAGGATTGATCTCAATTCAATTTCTAAGATGAGGCATATGAATGTCCCCATTTTGCCTTCGGGGACTCCTGTAATCGGCATGATGGCAGCTGCCATAGGCTACTCCATACTAGTTCCACCCGTAGGATGGGGAGTATCTTTGGCTGGTGTTTTGGCTTCATTATCCTATTTTCGTCTGAGAAACTCGGTTCTTGTAATCGAAGATGGAGAAAAATCTAGGCACATGATTGGGGGAAGAGAGGGGTCACTAATGCGCCTGTGTCTGATGACAGACAGATTACGCAGAGGATCCAGTGTCAAGGAAGCACGCGTGGGGCTGGAAGAAATTGTAAACGAGCTCCCAATTTTCCCAGCTTTCCAAGATGCGGGAGGAGCGCCCGTACCAAAGGCCCTCCCATGGCCTCCATCTCCACCAGAGTTACAGATCGTTGAGTCTAGTGTGGCGTCTGAAAATATAATCAGGCCGAGAGAGGAAGAAGTCTCGATTAGTGAGCCGATGGATTTTGGATTCGATATGTTTGAGGCTTCGGAGGAGGACCTAGGACTAGAGACGATCACGGGAACGGGTTCGCTTCCACGACCGGGCGGCGTTGCACCCTCCAAGGATATTGCTACTTCTGCATATGAAAGAGCATGGGGGAGAGAAGAGGCCCCCTCTTGGTACAGAGAGAAAGAGTCGCCCAGTGGCGTCAACAGTGGATTTGAATCCATTCATGATGAGCCTACTGATATGTTTAGTTTCGGAAGTATGTTTGGAGATGATTCGATCTCCGAGCCTGAGCCAAGCTCAATTTTTGGATTTGATGCTCCAGCAGAATCCCTCCCTTCTAATGAAATCATAACGAGGCCTCCTTCGAGCTCTGAAATGATAAGAAGAGCACACTCACAGCACGGAATGCCAGTCTCAGAATATCAAGGAGGATTACTCCCCAATCCTACCCAGGAGGCGGTAAGAGAGGAGTGTGTACCAGGGATAGTGAGGCAAGCTAGGGCAAAACAGGCGGACTCTAGAAAATATCTGGCTAGCCCGAGCAAGGAAGCTGCAGATCTGAATGATTACCCGGGTGTTTCTAATCTGGTCGCATCTATGAATGGAGGACGATTAAGTAGGGGACTAGCGATCAAGGAGAGCGGTAAACCTAGCTGGATAGAGTCATTACTGAGGCCAAGAAGTAGAATACGGCATAGGAGGGATGAGAGTTACTCATCCCAATATGGTGACCCTGATGGTGAGAGTATCCCAGAAGGAACAAGATTCCAATCTTCCCAGCATATCAGGCTGAGGAGCGACCAAGATCATCAAGCCGATCTCGTAGATAGACATTCGATTACTGAAGATTCACATCCTGTCTCCGCCAAGGATGCATTGTATTCTGTTGTTGAAAGGGTGTCCTCAGGGAGGACTAAGGGTCAACGGCAGTTGACTATTCCCAGTGGTGGATTGAAGTTTTCACAACTCAGGAAAGCCCAGTCAAAGGGAGAGAAACATCACATCCCTGGGGTGAGAAGACTAGAGTAGTCATATTCCCACTATTCTCCTGTATCTGTCGGCCCTAGCATGGTACTTTCCCCTTCCCAACGATCTGACTCCCTTGGTCCCCAATCCCTCTGAACAATATGACGCAGAAACCGATGCGTGAACAATAGATTTTCTCATTACCTCGACATCGTTTAATGGCGATTCATGACCAACAAGCGAAGAAAATAATGCTCCGGAGAAAGTGTCTCCGAATCCAGTTGGATCGATTGGGCTCTCCACGGGGTATGCAGGGAGGGCAATAGTGCCGCAAGGGAGATGAGCTAGGACTCCACTACTCCCCCTCTTCACAATCACACTTCTCGGGCCCTTCCCTGCAGCGATACCGCCATGAAGCGCCTCTCCAGAAGTGATCGATGAAATAGAATGGGTCAGAACCTTCTCACCCGATAGGAGCTTGGCTTCATTTTCATCTAGTATGACGACATCGGATAGCCTCATTGCCTGAGATAAATTCTCGAATTCTTCTTTAATCCAGTTCTCACTTGTGTCCAAGGCATTGATCCTTGATCCTGACGATTGGTTCAGAATATCCAGCTGCATCTTAGGGTTTGAATTTGCGCAAAGGAGAACTTCGGGACTTGTCCATGCCTTTGGAAGTACGGGGGTGAAACCCTCCAACACATTCGACTCTATCCTTGGTAGCCCGATTCTTCCCATTGTTTCATCATACTTCCTGTAACGTCTGGGGGTTTCCCCCTCATTGAGTGCTACGCCTGCTAAATTGAGTCCTGCATCTTCCAATACCATCTGATGATAAGTTGAGAAATCCTGCCCTACAACACTCACTACCCCGATTCTTGGAGGATGCCCGGGGGGCGGTCTCAGATGAAATGATGCTGCAAGTCCAGAGTGAGATACGGAGCCACCGAGTATGCCGTTTGCTTTCTCCGAGGGAGTCTCTATGTCATCATAAGCTATGGTCCCTACTATCACCATCTCCAAGTTATTCACCGCCGAGGAGGTTTGGATGCTCTTCCAAAAATCTGATTGTAATGTCACCTGACAAGAAATCTTGATTGTTCAGGATAGCCTCATGCAGAGGTATCAGAGTATCTACTCCCAGGAGCATGGTTTCGTCCAATGCGGCTTTCATCCTCGATATAGCCTCAGATCTAGTGGGGGACCACACTATTATTTTCGCCAGCAAAGAGTCGAATGATGCTGGCATATCATACCCCGTATGGGCATGAGAATCTACTCTTACTCCCGGTCCACTTGGCCAGTGACACTCCCAAAGTCTTCCAGGGGATGGCGAAAGTGTCACTGGATTTTCTGCATTGATCCTAGTCTGTATTGCATGCCCCCTAATCTGAACATCTTCTTGGGTCATTGAAATTCCTTCTCCAGCAGCTACTCTTATTCCCATTGAAACTAGATCTGTTCCTGTGATCATTTCGGTTACAGTGTGCTCCACTTGAACCCTGGGATTCACCTCAAGGAAGTAAAAATCGCCATTTGAATCTCTCAGAAATTCAAATGTTGCTAGGCCCTTGTATCCTACTGCTTCAGCCCCTGCGACTACTTTGGAACCCAGGTCTGACCTGACCTCTTCTGACAGCCATGGACCTTCTTCCAGAATCTTCTGATGCCTCCTCTGAATAGAGCAGAATCTCTCTCCAAGATGAATTGCCCTATCTCCGTCTCCTATGACTTGGAACTCTATATGTTGAGCGCCTTGAATGAACTTCTCGAGAAAAACCCTATCGTCCCCGAATGCAGATTTGGCCCTGCCTTGACAAATTCTCAATGCCTTGTCGAAGTCTTCGGGGGATTCTACTACTTGCATTCCAATCCCCCCTCCGCCTGCAGAGGCCTTGATAATGACAGGATAACCGATTTCCGCTGCCTGAATGGACGCTTCCTCTGGATCAGACACGGGCCCATCTGAGCCACGAGCTACTGGAATTCCAGATTTAACCATGGCATCTCTAGCCGCAATCTTATCCCCGAGGAGGCGAAGAACATCGGGACTTGGACCTATGAATGTAATTCCTTCCTCCTCAAGCCTCTCTGCGAAAATCGGATTTTCAGCGAGAAAGCCATATCCTGGATGAACTGCATCTGCACCTACCTCTTTAGCCGCACTTACGATTGCCTCGATATCCAGATATGATGCCAGAGGATCTGAGCGTGGTATGTAAACAGCCTCATCGGCCAACCTTACTGGAAGGGATAGTCTGTCTTCTTTACCGTGAATAGCCACCACTTCGATACCCATTGCCCTAAGTGACCGAAGAATCCTGAGGGCTATCTCTCCTCTGTTGGCGATGAGTACCCTCCTAAACATCGAGGCGACGGTGATATGGGAACCATATGATTGAATCGGAAGAATGATGCCCTAAGGGAGCATCAATAGACATCTCTGAGATATCGCTTCTCTGTTTTCATCAGTTTTGTTTCGACGAAATCCTTGGCTTCATCGGAAGTCATCCCTCCAAACTCTGAGCATATCTCAATAAGTGTGGAATGCACGTCCTTTGCCATGTAATTCTTATCCCCACAGACATAGAAGTACCCCCCTCCATCGATCCAGTTCCAAATTTCTTCACCATTCTTCTTCATTAGGTGCTGTACGTACACCTTCTCTGATCCCTGTCTGGACCAAGCTAAGTCGTGTTTATCCAAGATGCCCCTTTCCTTCCAAGACTCCATCTCCTCCTTGTAATAGTACTCCCCCTCTTCTGTCCAATCGCCAAAGAATAGCCAATTCCTACCAGTATCTCCGTTCAAGTCTCTTTGTTGTAGAAACGCCCTGAACGGAGCGATTCCAGTTCCTGGGCCGACCATAATACAATCCTTGGACCCATCTTCGGGGAGTACGAAGGACCGAGTCGGGGACATGAAAACATCAATCTTCGATTTGTAATATACACTGCACCTATCTGCCAAATATCCGGTGGCAAGTCCTGTCCTATCTCTATCATGATGGTTGTATCTGACTATGCCGACCGTGAGATGAACCTTGCCGGGTTCAAAATCCGGACTACTAGCAATGGAGTATAGTCTTGGTTTGAGTCTGTCCATTCCATTGACTAGTTGCTGGGCGGTGAATCCCAGATGTCCAAAATCCTGTAATGCGTCAACGTAATCCCTTGACCACTGATAGTCTTCCATCGATTCTGAGTTTTCAGAAAGATCCCTCCAAAGAGTCTCTGCAGGATTGAGCGCGACACCAATCTCTTGGTATCCATCGGGGGAATCCCCTGCCTCATCTGAGCTTGTCCAATCTTCAATTAATTCCCCATCCTTGGTTGAAACCCGCTTCCTGGATGAGATTTTTATCTCCAATGGCTTTTCACTGGTAACCCTCTCCTCAAGATTAAGAATCCACTTCTTGGATACACGATGGATTTCATAGTGATTCGAAAGCGCTTCAGTGATTGTTTTTTCACCCTGATGGGTTTCCACTATTTCATCGCCGTTTAGGTTAGATGCGTCTAGTAGTTCTTGCACCAGTTCTGGAGGACATGAAGGGATGACTCCAAGTGCATCTCCTGCTTTGTATTCCATCCCCGAGTCACCGAGGTCGAAAACAATGTGTCGTGTTTCTTTACCGGAACCATCACCATTTAGAACGTAATTTTCTGTCAAATGAGAGGAATATGGATTTTTGGCAGACCACTGAGATTTGTCCTTCTTTGTGGCTACTTCTTTAGGTGGTTCGATATTTGCTTCCGGAGCTACTGACTCAGAAGAGTTATCCTCGATTTCCGAAACATCATCCTCAATGTCAGCCATCTTGGGAATTACAGCTGCGATCCATTCTGCGGCGGGTTGTTCATAGTCAACATCACAATCAACTCTCTGGTGAACTCGAGATGCACCCATCTTCTCAAACCAAGCATCCCACTCCTTCCCAGACTCACAAAATAAGTCATATGATGTATCTCCAAGGGCGAGGACAGAGAAATTTAATCCACTCAAGCTACTAATCGCACCACTGTTTGCAGCTTCCCACAAATCTTCTGCATTGTCGGGTTGTTCACCATCTCCCCACGTGCTACAACATACCAGAACTCTTTTTTGGGATTGCAAATCTGTAATTTGAACATCCTCCATGGACTTGACGTCAGCAATTAGGTTATGATTAGAGCAAGCCTTCCCTGCTTGCTCGGCGAGTTCCTCGGAGTTACCTGACTGAGAGCCATAGAGAATCAAGATTGAGCGTGGTTCTGCCATTGTATCACTAACCGCCGGGACGAAGCCCATTTATGAATAAATGGAATATGGAATCTCCAGCTGCGGCAATAAATGCGATGAGGTCAAGTCACTGACCCCTATCCGAGGCCCATGCCGAGAGTAGATTTCCTGGGAACAGGAAACGCATTTTCCCCCCACGGAAGGATGCATGCGCTAGCCCTGATCGATGGGGATATCCTAATTGATGCACCTCCAACTGTTATCACTCAACTAAAAAGATCAGGCTACTCAAGTGGGCAAATACGCCATCTGCTATTCACTCATTGGCATGGAGACCATATTTTCGGGTTCCCGTTCATGATGCTCGAGAGAAAATTTGTGACAAATAGAGAGATGGAGGTTGGCCTGGACATTTACTTGCGCCCTGGGGGCAAAGAAATCTTGAATGGTTTGTGTGAAACGGGGTTTCCCGGAAGTCTAGAATCCCTGGATACGATGGTTAATTGGAATGAAGAGGAAGACGGAGATGTCGGAGATACTGATTGGAAGTTCAATAGGTTCCCTGTCAATCACAATCCAGAAACTGATCCTCATGGCTACGAACTTATTCATTCCAGTGGCTTTCGAATGCTTCATTGTGGAGATTCAGGGCCATGTCCTGAGATAGACCGGAGAGCTCCGAAGGCGGACGTGATTGTAGTTGAAATGGGAGTGCCTGACATCGGTGATTTCCCTCATCACCATCGCCCTTCGGATGTGATTTCACTATCGGAAAGAAATCCCCATGCAAAAATCCTAGTGACTCACAACTACTCATCTGCAAAGGGACGACAAGAGGGTTTTCAGAATCCTTCGCTGCCCGAAACAATTTGCCAGCTTGAAGATTTTGACAGTCTTGAAATCTTCGAGGATGGGTCGTTTGAGATTATAAATAAAATTTAAAAAAAATTACAGATATATATAGCATAATCTAGGATCTACATTCTGGGCATAGATGATCAAGCCTCTTTAGTGGATGAAAATTTGGAGACAGGGCTTATCCACCAATCTATCTTATTGAGGGTTTAATAGTATGGAAATTTTATCTCAAAGTGTGAAAATAACATCAGGTAAAAAAATTAATTTTCGTTATACTGAAGGTAATGTTTCTCTAAGAAAATTTACAAAGTGTAGAAAGTAAACCACTACACACTTGGGTGTTGTAAAGTGACTGAGACAATCAATTCTTCAGAGAGGCTTATTATCTGGAGCTTGCTCGCTGTCAATCCGCGTTGGCTAATCGACTGCTCAGATGGGGAGTAGGAGGGTAGTTGACCAGTATGTACAAGGAGTGTTAGGAAATGGAAAGAAACATTTTCGAAAAGATCCTTGGTCAAGAAAGTCTATTCATTGATAGGAGGGCTTTCGATCACGCATTCGAACCCGACAGTCTCCCCCATAGAACGGGAGAAGTTGATACCCTGGTCAGGAATCTTGTTGATGCCCTAAACGGCCATATACCTTCGAATATGCTGCTCTATGGAGTTCCTGGTTCAGGGAAAACCGTGGTTACAAGATATGTACTCTCACAGCTTCTCGCCAAAGGAAGGGAAATGGGCGAGCCTGTTTTTTGCTATGAGATAAATTGTAGGAACATAGACACGAAGTACAGGGTGGTTCAAAATATCGCCTCGCAGCTATCACGCAGAGGAGACCCCCCTATTCCATTCACTGGGTGGCCTACAGACAGAGTCCTTGACACACTGATCTCAAGGATGGACAGAGAGGGAGGTGTTCACATCATTGTTCTGGATGAGATAGATAATCTTGTGGCCAGAGCAGGAGATGGTATACTCTACAATCTGACTAATCTCAATACCATCTTGAAGACATCTAGATGTTGTATTATTGGAATCAGTAACGACCTCCACTTCACCCAACATCTCGACCCTCGGGTTAGCTCAAGACTCAGTCAAGAGGACTTGGTTTTCCATCCATACGGAGCTGTGCAGATTCAGGACATTCTAGAGGAACGGGCTAGAACTGGGCTACGGCAAGATTCTCTAAGTGGCGGTGTGATAGAGTTATGTTCAGCTCTGGCTGCATCGGAGCATGGAGATGCCAGAAGGGCCTTGGACCTGCTAAGGATATCAGTTCAGAAGGCTGAGCAGGAGGGACATGGGATGGTCTCCCCACCACACGTTAGGTTGGCACAGAGTCAATTGGAATACGATCAGGTCACACCAGTTCTGAAAACCCTCCCACTACACCAGAAACTAGTTCTTTTCTCTATCAAACTAAACGAGGAAAATGGCCTCAGAAATATCAGTACTGGAGAGGTATTCAGGACGTATTCTGATGCCTGTCTGAAAATTGGTGTTGAGCCTCTGACAGCCAGAAGAATCTCTTCATTGCTTAATGAGCTGGATACCCTCGGCCTGATAATGGCGAGGAATGTCAGCAGGGGCAGACATGGAAGGAGTAAACAAGTCAATTCTGCTGTTCCTAGAGGCATAGACGTTATCTCTACTCTGAGCGAATCCGAGGCCTTAGTAGCTCAAGCATCTGAAGAGAAATACGCCCTTCAAAGCAGGTTATGAGTTCATTGGCACTCAGACAATGATTATACAGAAGTCCCAAGTCCCGGGGACGTTGTACCATGAGTGAATCGGAATGGATGAAATCTTTGACGCGTCCTAGTAAGACCTTGTCAGCCGCTCTAACGCTACTGGGCTCATGGGCAGTATTTCTAACAGTAGTCAATATTGCCATAGGGGCCTATTCAGAGGGGAAGAAGGTCCTCTGGATTGAGTTCTTTAGTGGAGTCAGGGATCCTTCCACCTCTGACATGGCATTCGTGATGGACGATGCTATATTTGGATTGTTGGGATTAGCTCTGATCGGACTCGGCGCCAGAGGGATGAATAAAATCCATGATTCTGGGTTCATCGGTTGGCTTTCTGGCCTTCCCAGCTGTATTGTCGAGTGCCTCCTATCCTCGGAAAGAGGATCTGGGAAGTTGTTAGCAAGCTGGCTGGTCGCTGTTGGTGTTCTATTCTACATATTGTGGAGTGTTTTGGAAAATACCTGGGTCGACCCGGGAGTTTACTCGGTGGCTGCTGTTCTGGTTTCTTTCGGAGTCGGAATGGGGATTCTGGAAGAGTCAGGGAATTAGTATCCTAGTCAGGGGATTTTCCTCTTTAGATTATCACTCTCTTGAATAATCATTTTTTTCCTGACCAGTCTCCATCCATTGATTCTAGTAGGTTTCTACATCTAGATTTTGCATCAAGGTCCGTGAATCTGATTACCACTCCTTTACCGGGTTGACCATACAGTATTACTGACCCAAGTGGGGCCAATGGATGAATAATTAGGGGTGCTAAATCCTCTTCTCCATCAATGACTATCAGGGTGGATTGTGATTTATCCGGCTCATCGCCATATCCAAATCTGGAAATTGCTTCAATACAGCACCGATATAGATCCGGTGTTAACCGTCCTGCTGGGTTACTACAATTAAGCACTATATCGAAGAGTCCGTAATCAATTTCCGAGGCCTCGGCCCATTTCTGACGTTTGGTCATTCCATCAATCAGTGCAATATCAGCAGGACGTCCCAGATCTTGCAGAGTCTTCACAGTAACGTCTCCCACTGCGATTACTGGACCTTTGGAGTCGGATATCCTGTCTAATGCCTCTCTCATGGCTAATTTTGGGTCTTCTTCTTCTCCTTCGATTAGTATCCCGAATGGCGTCTTCAGAGATAACTCAACATCTCTATTTAGGCTTAGGTTGAATAATCCTATTTCCTCATGTAGCCATGATTTACCATCCCTATCTATTAGCCCCCTCCTGATTTTCGAACTGGAAATTGGCTCGCCCGTCCAATCCAATTCGTGATCGGCGATTATGATGTCTAATGGCTGAAGAGAGTTTTGTAATCTTAGAGAGTTGATTTTTTCACAATTTGTTGTGGTTTCCTGAGTACAAACTATTGCTTCGGCGTCCTGTCTGAAAGTGGCTGGCCCATATGAGTCCTCGAGGATATGGAATGATATCCTATCCTGGACGTCAGTCCCCAATGATTCGATAATGAGTTTCATTCTTTTGTCCCAAGACTCGATCCTATGGTCCTTACCTTTTGCCAGAGAATCAGACGTCATCCATATTTCCAAATTCTTACATTCACTAAGTCCTGCATTCAACAATTTTCTATGACCTTTATGGAATCTATCAAAGGTCCCGCCCACTAAACCTAGGGCTTTCATCGGTATTCTGTAGCAGGGAGAAGTATTGAGGGCTTTGGAAGAATGTGTGCCCCGGGGCGTAACGGCGACCTTCACAGCTAGGCTCGGGCGCCTGACCCACCCCGGGACGTCTGTCGGACCATGGGGTAGTCCCTTGATTCATCCCCTACGGGTCCTCAGGGGACCTAACACGGTCCGGCCATCTGATTTGCGCCAGTGTTCATTTCATCGGAGATGATCCCACTGGTCTTCGACAGATGGCTACCCATACGTGGTACCATGTTTCATCCTCAACCTCCGGCGAGGGGGTTTTGTCAACATGGTGTTGCCGTTGGGCGATTTGCCGCACACCCGATAGGTCATGAACCCAACGGTCTACCAAATTTAGTCAAATGTAGATTTGGATACCAAGTCTTGATGAAAACCGGAAAGTTTCATTATCAGCCTTTCCATGACATATTTATCACCATCGGAAATTTCCTTCAAATTGAATTCGGGCCACTTCTCACTGGGTTGTGCTAACCACCCAGCCATCGGGTGAGTCTTTCCAATTTTTGGAGTCCTGCCCTCATTCAATGCATCTAGTGCCTCCAATAAATCGACTAATGGTTCAGCCTCCCAAGGGATGTCTTCCTTTCCTCTAATTCTTCGGGCCAGGAGTCCCCTAATTGATGAGCTACAGCCTCCATATTTGATTGAACGATGAAATGGGAAACTACTCACAGACCCGACTGGCCTGAGAATTGCTGCGGGCCAAGATATACGGTTACTAACAAGCCAGGAGTACGCTTTGTCATCTTGTAGCATCTGTTCAAGTAAATCTGAGGATATATGTGCCCACCAATCTAGTGGCATATTAGTTAGGATTTGCTTAATCTCTTCGAACGAGGGAGTCACATTCTTCGGAGTGACTCTATTCAAAGTGGCCCATGAGCTCATATCATGGTCCTTAGATAAATCCGTAGCTTTGGAAAGTATCTTTCTCAGAATACCTATTTCCTTCTCCTTCAGATTCTCCTGATTGGATGAAAGAAGCCACATCAGGCCATTGATCGTATTGATTGATTTGATCGGAGGATTGGCGAGCCACACCTCCAAGGACCAGTCGATGAGATCTTCATGAAGTGCCTCGGGCAGCCAAGCAGAGTTCGCCAGCAATTGAGAAGCAACCCATGAAGAACCACGGGTGGCGTTTCTTGGGTCAATAGTGGGCCTAGACCTAAGTGCAGTATCCTGATCTGCCCTCAGAAGACGTGTGAACTCAATAGAGAAAACGTCTAAAACTGATTGTGGAGCTAAATCTGCCACTTCCGAAAGTCCTTCGAGAGGTAAGTGATCAAAATCGAGAATTGAGAGCCATTCCGGGTTTAGTCTGGAGCTTAGTCTCTGCCATCTCGGCCATCTTGAACGGGGCGGAGATGCTATCCAAGCTGCTACTGGATATCTGGCCTCCATTCGATTTGCCCAATCTTCGTTTCCTTCGGGATATTGAGAAATCGCCGATCTAACCATTGATGAATACTCTTTGTCATCTATCGCACTTACAAGCTCCTCTAGCTCATTTGTGATATGAAAATGCTTTTTCTTAGAAGCGGATATTTCATGGGTATCTGGAGAATGGAGGACTGGATCTACAATTCTGACTGGTACCTCTCTGCCTCCTTTAGTTGAGAGGATCATCCATGGCAAAGGCCTCATAGGATCAACAATGATACGGTCCATTCCTGAGAATGTCGCTATCTCTTTTTCCATCATTACCATTCTAACATTGGGGCTAGTTGAAATAGAGCTCGCTAGATCTTTTGAAATCCCATCTGGGATATCGATCACTAATGGCAGGTTTTCATCATTAGATAATGCCCACCTTGTGAGTGATTCGGAAGCAGCCTTTCCTAAACCTCTGGTGTTGAGGAGCCTTGGCAAATCCGGAGAAGATGAGAATTCCGAATTTCCCCAGTCCTGTCTGAATCTCCTCCATGTCGAGTCCTCAGTCCTCACTCTTCTGGCCCCTAATATCCGATCCTTCAAAGCCTGACACCTTCTATTTCTTTCCGCCTCAGATAGTCGTGGATGGGCTATAGAAATCCAGTGCTCTAGAGAGTCGATTGGTAGCCTATCGCCATAGGATTCAAATCCACTTAAATCGGCAATTATCAATGATCCGTTCCTAGCTGCCTTGAGTAACATGGACCTAGGGAGCTTTTCTGACACAACAGCAGCAATCGCGGATGAGGGCCTTATGTCTGGGGACATTTCATGACATTTGGCAAGAACCCACGGACCTCTGTGCATAGAACTCTCTGGTAGTGGTGGCTTGGGCCTGTAAGCTGGCCCAAGGAACCATTTTCCAGGTGCTATGGCTATCGGCCTCTCTTCGTCCAGAAGTCTTGCTCTAATTATCCCGATAATCGATTTGCTCTCAGAGAAGGTTTCGATTTTCCCCTTGTCATAGACTGGTGGCGAAGACGTGAATTCGTTAGTAGAAAGATCAATCCACCTTGGGGACCTCTCCATCAATACTGCCCAACTCCAAGGAACCCCTTCGGTTCCACTGGAGGATTCTATGCTCCCCGATCCTCCAGGGGGCCTATCCGGAATAGGCAACAGAGGAGAGTCTGGTAACCGAGATAGTCCCAAAAGAAGATTCGGGCCATCACGAAAAAGTATGCAGTATTCTCCATCCTCGTGGGATATTGGAGTCGCTTCGGAAGCTAATGCCAGTTCATCTGACTTTAGTGCCGCCCAGCCGCCCTCTGTCAGATGAAGTCTGGCCCCCCTACTCCCAGAAGGCATGTCACTGTCCAGCAGTGAGTCGTTTCTCAATCTCCTTATCTCTGCTGATGCGTGAGGAACTCTAATTCCAGTTGCATTGGCTATCTCGCTTACCGTAGATCGTCTCTCGGACAAGTACCTCAGAATTCTCCTCTTATTCCTGCTCCTTATTTTGGAGGGCTTTGATGAAAGATGCATTCTATCCGAAGAAATGTCACCATTCGACATGATTTACCACCACTTAATTAATCCACATAAGATATTTGTAATAAATTCATCTATGTAGTTACATTTTATTACATATTTCCATTGGAGAAGTACATGGTTCCATTTCAACACTTAATTCCTCAACGAAAATTGTATCTATTTGTGTGATGTTAAGTAACTAAAGTTAGTGAAATCGTACAGAACGGTTATATCGGTGCCTGCTATCCTGTGCATATCGGGTAGGATACGGGGACCGGTAGACACGAGATGGAGAGATACATAATGTCGGAAAATATCCGAAAAATGATCAGAACATTTGTATCTCAAAGGCCAAGAAACACCGCGGAAATAGTTTCGTGGTTAGAGGATCAGAATGAGTTCAAGTCTTCCAAGGCCGATATTTCTGGACTGCTCGAGTCTGATGATTCGATAATCAGAATTGGAACTATGAGAAGAAGCGGAATCACAGGCCGCGAATACCCACTTTCGGAATGGGCGACCGAAGAGTGGGTGGCTCATCATGAGCGAGGATTGCCCACAAAGGAGGAGTAAAAATGAGGACTACGAGACTAAGGCAAAAAATCAAGAAATTTCTACATTCCAGAGGAGAGGCCAATACCACTGAGATTCTAGAGCACGTTAACACCACAATGAGGCATGGCACTACTCCTCAGCAACTCGGAAATGTCCTTTCAAAGGACAAGGACATCATGAAGGTTTCAACAACTAAGAGAGGCGGAGCTCTCTCTGGAAGATACGAGATATGTGTATGGCAACTAAGACCTGGTGTAATAGAGGACAACTAGTTCTCTAGTTCCACTTTCCAATCGCCCGATCTTGCCAAACTATTCATGTTTGCTCTGTGCTTGAATGCGTTTTGACTGGCTTCGTTTGAGCCCTCAGCCCAAGTTTGCAAAGCATGAGCTAGGAGCGCCCTCCCATAGGAATATGACAATTCCCACGGATGATCGATATCCATTGCATTCATGAGATTGAGGTGAGCAGTTGCATCTTCATCTGATTGCCCTCCTGAGAGAAAGACAATTCCTGGAACCTCCTTTGGAACCTGTGAGGTCAGGCATTCAACTGTCATCCTAGCAACTTCGTCCCTAGACCCCTTATCTGGGCATCCCTTGCCTGGCATTATCATGTTGGGTTTGAGAAGTACTCCGGGAAGATGCACTCCCTGATTCCTGCATTCAGTCCAAGTTCTCTTCAAGACTTCGGCAGTCACATCATAGCAGCGCTGTGCATCATGACTACCTTCCATCAAGACTTCTGGCTCTATTATTGGAACCAGTCCCTGTTCTTGGCAAATCGAAGCATAACGCGCAAGGGCATGTGAATTTGTCGAAAAACAAGCCACTGATGGCATGCCTTCTCCTATACGGATGACTGCTCGCCACTTGGCAAAGCGTGCACCCATCTGGAAATACTCGGCACAGCGCTCTCTAAGTCCGTCTAGTCCCTCTGTGATCTTCTCACCTGAATAATTTGCCAATTCCTTGGCGCCCGTATCGACTTTGATCCCTGGATGGATTCCCCTGCTTGCGAGATATTCTGGAATCGGGGTCCCATCGTCCATAGTCTGTCGAATGGTTTCATCAAACAATATGACTCCGCTGATCGCAGATTCGTATCCTTGAGTAGCGAATATGTTTGAGCGATATGCACGACGAGCTTCCGCAGATGGCTCTACTCCCACTGCAATCAACCTATTTGACATGGTTCCATTGCTCTCGTCTGCGGCGAGAATACCCTTTCCCGAAGCCACTAATTCTGCTGCTGTTCTTTCTAGGAGTTCCACATTCATTGCCATTCCAACATTTCGAGTGGGCGATGTGAAATGAATCCATCGTTGAATAGTTCTGAGTAGAATGCTAGAATTTTCTTCTCGAAGAAACAAATTTATGTTGGCCTGAAGCGACATCGATTATTTCAGAATGTACTGACGCACTTCCATCATCATTGAATTCGACTCCCTTGGTCCTTCCGTCACATACCCCAGAACCAATGAAAACTGAGTCTTCGGATGAACACAGTTCATCTCTTTCCCAGAGTCTCTCGATATCATCATCTATCATTCTTTCAGCTCTTTCCCTATGCCCATCATTCTTGAAGACGAGTCGCCCCTGAAATGTAGCCCCCAATCCCCTTAGGGCAGTGGCTGTAATTACGCCCTCTGGAGCAGCTCCAATCCCCATGAGCATGTCGACATTAGAATGTTGGTCTGCGGCATTTAGGGCGGCAGAGACATCTCCATCGCCGATAAGTATGACATTTGCGCCAAATTGTTTAATCTCTCCGATCAGAGTGTTGTGCCTAGGCCTATCCATTACCACTACATTGAGATCGGAGGGATTTTTTCCGAGGATCGAACATGCCGATTCGAGATTATACGAAGTTTCTTCATCTAGACTGATTTGGCCTTCTAGCTCACGCGGACCTGCGATCTTGTTCATGTAGCAATCAGGAGCATGCAATAATGAGCCGCGAGGAGCAGCTGCCAAAACGGCCATAGCGTTTGGCATATCATTTGCAACATGGTTAGTGCATTCCAGGGGGTCAACCGCGATGTCTATTCTCGGTGCATCTGGGTGCCCCTGCATAGATCCTAATGGCTCGCCGATCCATAGCATCGGAGCATCGTCTCTTTCACCCTCCCCTATCGCAACCCTTCCATCAAAGGGAACTTTGTCGAAGACTGCCCTCATAGCCTCGACTGCTGCTCCATCGGCTGCCTTGCCATCTCCCTTACCTCTCCAAGGAGAGGCGGCTACAGCCGCAGCTTCTGTAGCTTCCAAGAATAATTTGGTCAAGTCTGCTGTCGCCATGATATTCCGAAGAGCACCTAGTCATTCAACTGTGCGGCTACCTTTCTTCTTCTCGAGAACCCTAATTTGTTCGATAATTGTGCCATTATATTGGCCGTGATTATCTTTCTCTTTGGACTTCAACATATCGAAGGCACAGAGGAGTGCGGCACTGACCCCACATAGTGCTTCCATTTCGACTCCGGTGGACCAGTGTGCCCTTACTGATACAGTGCATCTTATTCCGGATTCTTCAATATTCCATTGAACTGAGCATCCTTCAATTGGAATGGGATGGCAGTGCGGGATCGTCCTAGGAGTTTCCTTGACTGCCAGTATAGCTGCAACGGTGGAAGCTTCCCTTACATCGCCCTTGGTCGATCTTCCTTCTGAAACAATGCGGATGCTCTCCTCTGATAATCTAAGAAAACCAGTGGCAGTAGCTTCTCTAAAGACGTCTTGCTTCGAGCCGATATCGGTAATTGCTTCTATTGTCTCGTCCATCGTATGCGGGAGGCAGAGGCTCCTATTAGGTAATGTGTAGATTGACTCATCCGGGAAATATTAGTTTTCACCCCAAACCGGACTTCCAGAATTCACCATCCGATCTGACTTCCTTTTTCCAGAGTGGTGCCTGAATTTTCAATTCGTCAATGATTCTAGAGCATGCTCTGAATCCCTCGGATCTGTGAGGGGAGGAAACATGAATGCATACTATTGGCTCTTTAGGCAAGACTGTCCCGATTCTATGGGCGACTACAACTGAAGAAATTCCAAATTCATCTAGGGCATCTAAGGCGATCTTCTCTAGAACAGTGGGCAGCTTCTCCTCCCAGTGATCAAATTCCAATCTCTTTACCTCTGATTCTCCTTCTTCGCCCCTTGTAATGCCTACGAAGGAAACTACACTTCCACAGCCATCAATATCTAATTTAGATTTGAGAGAGTCCGGATCAAGAATTTCTGGCTCAACCGAAACGTGTACTGACACAGTCTCGCATTACCATATAAGACTTGAATTCGCCGGATGTAACCCAACTGTTGAAGCGTATGACTCCAGTCGGATATTCGTGAAAAGCGATCCGGTGCACATTCTCGGAGCTGGCCTATCAGGCCTGTCGGCTGCGATCATATTATCAAAAAATGGATATGATGTGCATGTCCATGAAATTAGAGGCGATAGCGGAGCTAGGTTTGATGGCGACTTCCAAGGATTAGAAAATTGGACTGGTAGCAGGGACTTCTTTGACGAAATGAGAGATTGGGGTTTGGATCCTGAATCATTCAAATCGGACTCATTCGGCGTTGTAGACCTAATCCATCCTGATGACGAAATCACACAGCCTGTTACTGATGGGATAGCTTTCAGAGTGGTGGAGAGGGGGACTGATGAGCATTGTATCGACCAGGGCTTCAAGAAGATGGCAATTGAAGCTGGGGCCACCATTCATTATAGATCTAGGAGAAACCCAGAAGAATGTCAGATCATAGCTGCTGGTCCAAAAGATTCCAGCGCTGTTGCATTTGGCGAAATATTTCATACGGACCATCCCAATCATGTTTCATTCCAACTGAATGACAAGCTAGCCCCTGGTGCCTACTCATATCTGATTATCATAGATGGGATTGGCCTGATTTGCACTTGCCTCTGGAGGAAGCAGAAGAAGAGCGGTAGATACCTGAATGAGACGATTGCTTGGTATGAGAGTCACTATGAACTAAATCGTAGGCCAATAAAGCGGGTTGGTGGCAAGGGGGATTTCTCTTTGCCTGACAAATATTTCCATGAAGGTAGATACTACATTGGAGAGGCTGGAGGGCTTCAAGACTTCATGTGGGGATTTGGGATGAGGTACGCAATTACCAGCGGTGTTCTGGCAGCTAAGTCGATCTTGGGGGAGTGTGACTACGAGTCTGAGGTCAGAAAGAGGCTCGTACCACTGATCAAGATTAGCGCTACCAATAGATTCCTGATGAATCGTATTGGAGATAGGGGCTTCAAGTTAGTTGCTAGATACTGGATGAGGGATCAACGCAAGAAGGGAGATGGCTTGAATTTCATGCGATGGGTATACACCCCTGGGATATTTAGGAGAATGCTGTGGCCAGTCACAAAACTTGCCATGCTGAGAAGAAAAAGACTGGATGATGGTAGAATGGTCACTAGAATGCCATTTAGGAAATCCCTTCGTAGAGACTCATGGGAACAGAGTGATCGCGCTTTAGAGATATCAGAGCAATGGAAGGCGATAAAGAAATCTGGAGGGGCGGTGTCTTTCCCAGACAGCGATGTTTGACGCTATGAGGTCCTCCGTTTGATTGATATGGCCATCCCTAGTGGAATGCCCATGACGTCATGGCCCGAGCTTAAGCCAATGAAGAACAATCTAGTTAACTACGGAGTAACAGAGAACGGAATTGCAATTATCGAGTTGTGCTCAGACTCTGCTGGTGAGCCCCTAACCGAAGGAAAAACGTCCGTAAATACCTATACTCGTGAGATGTGGCATGATATTGATGATGCGATACTGAGTGCGAGATTTGATGATAGTGTTTCTGTCATTCTTATCACTGGACACGGCGAGAAATTCTTCTCTGCTGGAGCTAGCATAAAATATCTGAACAAACTTTCTCCTAGATACAAATACTTCTTCTGTCTGCATGCTAATGAAACTCTATCTCGCTTGGAGCAGACTCCAAAGCTAGTAATTGCGGCATTGAATGGCCACACTGTTGGAGGGGGATTGGAAATAGCAATGGCAGCAGACATCAGAGTAGCTAGGAAAGGGAATTTCCAGGTGGGGCTCCCGGAGGTTGCTCTTGGAGTCCTTGCCGGAACTGGTGGGACAGCACGCTTGTCCAGACTTGTGGGCAAGGCCAAAGCAATGGAAATTATGGTCACAGGTAGGAAATTCTCATTCGAAGAATCTCGTGAGATGGATCTCGTCCACGATATTTACGACTCGATGAGTCTGGAAGAATTCCGTCAGGATGTTCTGGATTATTCTGGTCGCTTCACTCTACCTTTTGCCGCTGCTAAAGCAATAGGGAATATCAAGAGAAGTGTCCAAAGCGGGCTAGAAATCCCTCTTGAGTATCATCTCGCTTTGGAGAGAGAGTTGCAATCCGATTTATTCCAGTCCAACGATGCCAAAGAGGGGATTAAGGCATATGTGGAGACGAAAACTCCTAGATTCGAAGGGAACTGAGTTTATTTTTGCGGATTTTCCGATACGTCGTTTGATATACCTGTTATCACAGCGGAGGTCATGGCAGATACTGAGATAGTAGAGAGTTACAGTCAAAACTTCGAATCTTGGATAAACGACTTCAGTGAATGGCAAACCAGAATAGGATTTGATCCATCATGGCTTGGAGATTACAGGTTCGACATCAAGTTTGACTGGGATACCGCAGGAAACGAGATTGAGTTTGGAGACTTCCAAGGAATGCCGAAGTGGAATAGGAGAATGCAAATTCCGCAGCAGAATATTATGGATGCAATTATCACCATGGTTAGCGTTCAGGGCGATACAGAATTCGCTAGCGTGGAGCAACAAAACCACCTTCTGGCTTCTGCCCCTACAGAATATGACAGAAAATCAGCTTTGAGGATAATGTGTGAAGAGCAGCGCCATGGATGGCAGATGGCATACCTATTGTGTACTTTCTTCGGGGAGCAGGGCGTTAGAGAGGCATCAAAGTTGTTAGAAAGAAATGCTCAGGAAGGAACGAGAATACTCGGATCTTTCAATGAGCCTATAGATCACTGGCTAGACTTTTTCTGCTTCACACACTTCATTGACAGGGACGGTAAGTATCAGCTCAAGATGCTGAGCACATCTTCGTTTAAGCCACTGGCAGCAAGCATGGGACCTATGCTGAAAGAAGAGTCGTTTCATTTGGGGACTGGGGCCAATGGCCTCAGAAGAATCGTCAAGCAGGGAGTAATTCCCATAGCACTGCTACAGAAATATATCAATAAGTGGGTTAGTACTGGTTTGGATCTATTCGGTACTGATGACTCGACTAGCGCTCAGTGGGCCTATGTATACGGAATTAAGGGGAGATATGATGAGAGAGAGTCGGATATCGAAGCCGATAGGGAACACTTGAATGAGGCCAGCAGGGAGCTTTACTTCGAAGAGTTGCGGAAGGAAATGGTAAGAATTAGTAAGTCCAGGAAGGAGGGAGAGCCTGAGCTCTACATACCATCTGACAGATTCAAGAGAGGAATTGGAAAGTACGCAGGACAGAGCTACACCGTCCACGGGGACTTGTTCGAAGGTTCAGATAGTGAGTATGAGGAATATCTGTCCAGTGTACTTCCAACTGATGAAGATGAGGATAGACTGGTAAATGAATACATGAAGAAAGAGTGGATTCAGTACCGTGAGTGGAAGGGATAGGTGGAAATCATGCAGTTTCACTCATTGACAGTTTTTGATAAGGAGAAATGTGCTCATTTCTTTGAACACCTAACTGAATACTTTCATGAACACCATCACTCTGAAAATCAAGATCCGGAAACCTATGAGAATCTTCTTTACACAGTTAGAAGGCCCTATACGCCCGATATGCTTGATGAAATTGATGACTGGATGGGAATCCCTAGGAGAAAGTGGAGGGAAGAGACACAGAGAGAAGTAATGCTTTCACTTTATGCAATTAGGTATCCAGATACCTTACTCATCGAAAGTCTGACTGAAAAGGCGAAGTCCGACATCAAGAGATTGTCTGCTTACTTACACTTCACTCACCACACATACTCGATTTGGGATGAGGATACTCGCAAGGGACTAGAGAAATTGGGAATAATGATACCTCCAGTGGAACATGCGGATCCCTTCATCTATGGCGCCTATGTTTCAGCGATTGAGCTTCTGAAGGACGTAGCTCCATTCACATGCTTCCTAGAGCATGACGTACCTCGACAAAGGTTGTTTCAGTCAGCTCTAGCGGCATACGGGCGTGATGCTTGAGTACGTCTTATTTCTTGGATGCTCTTCGTAGGTACGTGGCCGTACGCAAAGTGACTGTAATTGGCGCCGGGACTATGGGTTCCGGAATCGCACAGGTTTGTGCTCAAACAGGATGGGAAACCAGACTATACGATGCATTTTCTGATTCATTGGACAAAGGATTTTCTTCAATCAACGATTTCTGGATGAAGGGGATTTCTCGAGGTAAGAATTCAGAGGAAGATGTCAAGGCTTGGTCGAGAAGGTTACTCAGGTCGGATGATATGAAAGAGGCACTTGAAGGAGTCGATTTGGTCATTGAAGCGGTCCCTGAGAAAATAGAGCTGAAGAAGGCTATTTTTGTTGAAATAGAAAAATTTGCTCCGAAGGATGCCATACTTGCCACAAATACATCAGGACTCAGAATTTCTGAAATCGCTTCTGCCACGAACTGTCCTGAGAGAGTTGTAGGAATGCATTTCTTCAATCCCGTTCCTCTAATGGAGCTGTTAGAAATTATAGAGCATGATTTGGTTTCTGAGGAGACGCTTGAGCAGACTATAGAAATTGGAAAGGCCATGGGAAAAACTACTATCGTAGTTGGAGATATCCCGGGTTTTGCTACAAGTAGACTAGGCGTGGTGCTTGGAAATGAGGCAATCAGGATGCTCGCTGAGGGAGTGGCCAGTGCAAGTGATATCGATACTGCAATGAAGCTTGGATATAGACATCCAATGGGGCCCCTAGAGCTTTCAGACTTAGTCGGACTAGATGTAAGAAGGGATATATTGAACAATTTGGCAGAGTCATTTGGGGATCCATCGTATCTTCCTCATCCACTATTAGAGAAGCTGGTCCAATCAGGAGACTTAGGCAAGAAGACGGGCAGGGGAATCTACACCTGGGATAAAGATGGTAAGTCCGATAGGGATGATTTGTGAGCTGTTGATATGCAAGATTCTTTCATCGAGATTATTGGTTTGATTGCTGGTACATTGGGAGTAATTGCTTGGATTCCACAAATTAGAGAGGTCTGGATAGAAGATTTGCATGAGGGGATTTCTCTTCCAACATTCTTTCTTGTTTCCACGGCACTAATTTTGTGGCTTATTTATGGAATTCTGATTGGGTCATTTTCCATAATTGTGGCAAATTTAGCAGCATTAGTCTGTATCCTATCATTAATTTTTGGTGTCATCAGGCTTCGCATGGTTGAAGCTGAAAATGGTGCGAACACCGGGAGTTGAACCCGGGTTAGCAGGTTGGGAACCTGCTGTCATAACCACTAGACCATGTCCGCCTGTTAACTGAGAGTGGAAGCAAGTAATTTAGCGACTCGGTTAATTTCTAAGGTCTGGCATCTGCCTTACGCTTCTTTTGGCCTCTGCCCTTCCTACGATTCTTATTGTTGCGGGGTGATCTCTTCTGTTGGCCATCTGAAAATTTTCTATCCTTATTTCTTCTAGAATTTCTGGAACGACCTCTTCTAGAGCGGCGTTTCTTTGTCTGTTGATCACCGCCTGAGCCTTCCCTGGAAGGAACAAGTGTGAATTCATTTTTCTTGAGTTCTTCTGGTCTTGGATCTGTGAATCTTTTTCTTATTCCCACCGCTCTCTGGATTCTGTTGTAAGTCCTCTGTTCATTTTTCTTTACGAACGAAATTACAACTCCGCTATTACCTGCTCTGGCCGTCCTGCCACTTCTGTGCTTGTACGCTTTAGCATCGTCAGGGGGGTCATAATGGATAACACAATTAATTCCCTCAACATCAATCCCCCTGGCCGCAACATCCGTAGCAATCAAAACCATGCTTCTCCCGCTACTGAATTTGTTCATTGCTCGATCTCTCTGTTTCTGATTCAAGCCACCATGTAAAGAAGAAAGAGGTACGCTGTCTAGCTGCATCTCTTTACTAAGTCTATCAACACCGGCCCTTGTTCTACAGAATATAATGCTCCTTCCTGATCTTCTGACTGATTTCACAGCTATCTCAGTCTTATTGTGAGGTTTGATGCTCCAGAACTTGTGATCCATACTGTCCATGCTGATCTCCTCTGGACCTACCTCAATTTTTACTGGATCATCCTGATATGTCCTGACCAGCTTGGAAACTTCGTGATCAAGTGTCGCACTGAAAAGAATCATCTGAGGACGACTTGTACATTTATCGATGATCCTGCAAACTGGCTCCATGAAGCCCATGTCTGCCATCCTGTCTGCTTCATCTAAAACAACAATGTCAATTTCTTCTAGGGTTAGTGCCCTCCTCTCAATTAAATCGAGAAGCCTTCCTGGGCAAGCCACCAGAATCTCAACCCCTCTCTCTAGTGCCTTGATTTGCCTCCCGTATGAAGAGCCTCCATAAATTGAAAGTACTTTCATTTGGGAATAACTCCAAGCCAGAGGATCTAGAACATTCCTTATTTGTTCAGCTAATTCTCTTGTCGGAGTCAAGATTAGTGCAGTTGGCCTCTTGGGTTCGGCTGGCTTCGCCCTTGAAATCAGAGGGAGTCCGAAAGCTAGGGTCTTTCCTGATCCTGTCGGGGCCCTGCAACATATGTCTCTGCCTTCAAGCGCGCTTGGTATAGCTTCAATCTGAACTTCGAAAGGTTCGACAATCCCTTCATTGGATAATGATTCGACCAAGCTTGGCTTGATTCCTAAGTCTGAGAATCGAACCACTGAGAACCCTTCAGACGGCCCCGCGTAGGTACCCTATTTAGTATGGGCAGTAAAAGAATAGCATAAATCGAGGAAGCACTGCCTTGATGAAGTTACCAGACGTGATTTATTGCTGGTTCTTCCTATTGATATAGTCTGAGTAATTGCCCGGCCAAACCCATAGGCTTCCATCGCCCGGCAGTTCCCAAATAGTATCACAAATCTTATCCAAAAAATATCTATCATGGCTAACTGTGATTATTGCTCCCTCATAATCCTGGAGTGCTTCTTCCAAGGCCTCCTTAGCATCTGTATCCAGATGATTCGTTGGTTCGTCTAGTAGAAGCATGTTGTTCTCTCCCAATAATAGCTCGAGTAGTGCAATTCTGGCTCTTTCCCCTCCACTGAGCTTTCCCAGAGGAACTTTTACCATGTCCTTAGTGAACTGGAACCTGCCTAAAAGTGCCCTTATTTCTCCGTAATCCATCCTGGGCCTAAGAGCTTTGACCTGTTCTACTGGATTCAATAAGAAATCTAGAGATCTATGATCCTGATGAAAATAGCCAATCTGAACTCCCGGCCTAATATCTATTGAGCCGGAGTCAAGGCCAATTTCTCCCGTTATCAATCTAAGTAGAGTTGTCTTTCCGGCACCATTTGGCCCTACAACACCAATTTTCTGGCCTCTTCTTATTCCAACTTCAAGACCATTTATTATGGGTCTTTTGAGGCCTTCGAAAGAGAGTTTTGCATTGTGGAAATCTAGGACTTCTAAGCTACTCTTCTCTATTGATTGCAAATTGAACTTTAGGCTCTGCCTCTGACGAGGCTTGAGTGTCTTGAGCCATTTTAATTCTCTCTGGGCCCTAGTAATCATCACATGTTTTTGTGATACTGACTTGTCATATTTGTTGGCTCTTTTCATTGATTGCATGGCTCCGAGAAGCCTCTTGACTTCTTTCTGTGTTTTCTCTATTCTGTCTTGTAAAGTCTGTAAAAATAATTCCTTCTGATGCAAAAAGGAAGTATAATTTCCACTATACCCCTTCAAGTGAGCATCTTGTACTTCCACGATATTATTGCACACACGATCTAGGAAATATCTATCGTGGCTGACTATCAATAAGGCTCCGTCGAATGTATTCAGAAACTTCTCTAGCCAATCCAATGTCTGGAAATCTAGGTGGTTTGTAGGCTCATCCAAGAAAAATACGTCTATCTCCCTAAGTCCTACTAATTGTCTGGCGAGGGCAACCTTGGCCCTCTCTCCTCCAGATAGCGAGGAAAGAGGGATGTCCATAGAGTGGTGGGCTAAGTCGAGTGCCTTCAGAATCTCCTGAGCGTGTCCGGCAACATCGCCTCCTCCGGATCTTGCCATAAGGCTCTGAAGCTCCTGATACCTATCCATTGCTGATTGCCATTCGCCATCATAGAATCCGGGATCTGCCATCATTTCCTCTATCTTGGAAATCTCATCCTCCAACTCTTGGAATTGCCTTCCTCTCCGATTCAGCTCTTCTCCGAGAGTTGCTTCCTCGACTATGTCGCGAATTTGTGTTAAGAATGCCAACCTTAGCCCAGCGGCATACGTGATATCTCCGAGATCCTGGTCTTGGTTACTGATTGTTCGTAGGAGTGTTGTCTTCCCTGCACCATTATGGCCCACTACTCCAATCCTATCCCCCTCATCTATTCTTAGATTGATGCCCTCCAAAACAGTCAGTGGCCCGAATGCCCTGTGTACGTCTTCCAGACGGATTAGCTCTCTCGCCACAATACTCCGGAGAGACATTGGTTGAAGTGCTCATCGGTTCAATCTACGTGAACAGCAATAGTCATCAATGATGACTATGCTCTGGGGCCATGACTGGGGCGAGAGAGTACTGGGGCTCAATTAGCCGTAGGAAGAGGATCTTCTCTATTACTACTGTCAGTCTCCTACTTGTTGTTCCGACCATCTGGTTTGGCTTGGGACATGTAATCGCTATGCAGGCCCTGACCTCTCCACATGGGTGTGGGATCTGGGAATCTAATAGCCCGACAAATTGGACTGTGGATGATGATTGGGAATCCTTTGAGCCTTGGCCTGATTCGGAGAATAGGATTTCTATAAGAAAGGATTTCGATGCAACTCCATGGCAATTTGATTCTTATGAAAATATCAGTTTTGATAGTCGAGATGGGGTAAAAATTGCAGCTTGGTATTCAGAAGTAGATGAATCTGCGCCAGTAGTAATTTTGGTCCATGGAGGATATCTGAATGGGAAGTGCAAACCTGAAGTCCTACTTACGGCTAGTTACTTGGCAGATGGAGGAATAAACACATTGATGATCGACCTTAGAAATCATGGAGCTAGTGAAAATGTATCTGATTACATGTATCTTGGACAGAAGGAGTACCTAGACGTTTTAGCTGCATATGATTGGCTTTTGGAAGAAAAATCCTATTCTTCTTCGTCCATAGGTTTACTTGGGATCTCTACAGGTGCACTGACTACGGCACTGGCATTTGGGGAGTCCGAAATACAAGCAATGTGGCTAGATAGCGCCATAATCGATTTTCCAATGTTGGTTGAGAATGAGCTTGAAAGACTCGGCTATCCAAAGATGCTGGCATCCCCTGCAATTACAATGGGAGAAAGAATTATTGGAATAAATCCCAATGAGGTACCGCCAATAACTGCGGCATCCAAAGCAGGTGAAAGGCCAATGTATCTTGCACATGGCGAGGATGATGGAAGAATTTCTCCTCAACATTCTCAGAAATTCTATGATGCAGCTGTTGATTCCAATGCGAACGTAACTCTATGGATGGTTGAGGATTCTGGGCATGTTGATGCAGTGTGGGAGAATCCGGAATACCAAGAAAGATTGGTCTCTTTCTTCACTGAAGCTCTTGAATGGTGATCATTTTACTTCTTTTGGCCTGATTATCTCTTCTAAATTCCATTTTCCATCTTTTTCTGAAATTAGTGAAACCGAACATGTCGGCATTATCTCAAGGTCGCCTGTCATGAATTCTAATAGCATCTCGCAGCCGGGATTATGTCCAATAATCATTTCAGTACGTCCTTCATCGATACTTTCGACGATGGAAAGTAGAGTCTGTAAAGGGGCATGGTATAGCTCACTCTTGATGAATTTTTGAATCTCTGAAAAATGTTGGCCTAGATTTTCTAATGTCTGCATTGTCCTCAAGGAGCTGCTCACAAAAATACGGTCTGGCTTCCAACCTCTTCGAAGTATTTCTTGGGCCATAGTCGGTGCATCCCGAAGACCTCTTTCATCCAGAGGCCTATCATGATCGATTAAGTATGAATCACCCCTACTACTCTGAGCATGTCTAAGAATTATCAAACGTCTATTCATCTTCATTTCCACCAGAGAAAATGGGTTCTCTTTTTTCCATGAATGCTGTCACGCCCTCTAAAAAGTCAGGAGTTTGGGTTGATGAAATCATCAATGCCCTCTCAAATTCCAACTGTGTCTCGAGGAATGTCGAGGTAGAGGCGTCAATCAATTGCTTGGTAGATCTACGGCTATTTACTGACCATTTTCCCCAATTTCTAGCCACTTCTATCGATCTTGAAATTAGTAATTCTGATTGAGAGACTTCATCCACTGCTCCAGCTTCAAGAGACTCATCAGCTGACCAAACCTCATTATTAAAGAAGAACTTCCTAGCTCTCTGGCTTCCTACCAGTCTTGGCAATAGCCAAGTTGTGCCTCCGTCAGGAGAGGCCCCCAGGCCAAAGAAGGCTGCAGCCACCTTCGCTTTCTCGGAACATATCCTGTAGTCTGTAGCGAGTGCAAGGCCGAGACCCCCTCCAGCAGCTGCCCCATTTATTGCTGATACAAAAACAGTCTCTGAAGTCCTGATTTTCAGGATTAATTTGTGGAGCGATTCTGTCATCTCACTGACCATGTCAGCAATTGTACCTTCATCGATAGCATTGGCAAATTCGTCAACTGGCCCTCCTGCGCTGAAGAATTTTCCAGAGCCTGTGATCACGACAGCTTTGCAAGATGGGTCTTCCATTAGAGACTCTAATTTGTTTCTTATAGGGGTGAAGTTATGTCGGTTGAATGTATTCTTGGAAGCTTCTACTGACATAGATACGACTGCGACGCCGCCATCGTGTCTTTCGACGGTGAAAGGCATAGTTGTCGAAAGGGGCACTCATTATTGAACTCCATGAAGGTGATAAGTCCGACCTCACTGGGAAGTATATGATTACACGAGACGCCATATACATAGATGGCATGTGGGTTCCAGCAAGTGGAGAAGGAAAAATTGAGGTCATCAACCCGACAACTGAGCGAATTGTTGGCTCGGTCCCAATAGGAGACGAAGGAGATATCAATGCAGCTATTTCAGCTGCCAGGTCTGCATTTGATTCCTGGTCTAAGTCTAGTATTGAAGAGAGGCAGGGGTATCTTAATGCCATCTCATCCGCAATCGCCGAGAGAGGGGAAGAGATCGCCGAGGTAATTACCTCGGAAGTTGGGACCCCGATTAATTATTCGAGGATGGCAATGGTGGGAACTCCGAGAGTAGTTGCGAGATCTTATGCTAAGATTCTAGATGAGTTTGAGTGGGAAGAGGAAGTAAGGAACTCGATTATTGTCAAGGAGCCAATTGGTGTGGTCGGAATGATTACTCCATGGAACTTTCCTCTGCATCAGATAATCGGGAAGGTCGCCCCTGCACTTGCCTCAGGCTGCACGATGGTTCTGAAGCCTTCCAAAGAGGCCCCTCTTAATGCATTCATTCTTGCTGATATAATCCATGAGTGTGGCTTGCCTGCTGGAGTATTCAACCTCGTATCTGGCCATGGGAGGGAAATTGGAGAAGTCATCTCATCTCATCCTGAAGTCGACATGGTAAGTTTCACTGGATCTACTTCAGCTGGAGTTAGTGTCTCAAAGGCTGCATCATCCACTGTGAAGAGGGTGACTCTGGAGCTTGGAGGGAAAAGTGCCAATATCATCCTTGACGATGCGGATATTGCTAAGGCATCGAAAATGGCGGTTTATTCTTGTTTCAACAACTCTGGCCAAGAGTGCTCGTCCCTCAGTCGATTACTGATTCCCTCTAGTCATCGGGATGAAATTGTGGATATTATTGCATCCACTATGGAAAGATACACTGTTGGAGATCCGATGGATGAGTCAATCAAGTGTGGCCCAATGGTTTCAAAGAGTCAGCAGAAGTCAGTTTCTGATTACATCTCACTGGGGATATCCGAGGGAGCTACTCTGATCTCCGGGGGAGAGGGGCTTCCAGATGGCATTGATTCTGGCTTTTTTGTAAAACCCACGGTCTTCGCAGATGTCACTCCTGACATGACCATTTTCAGAGAAGAGATTTTTGGGCCAGTACTATCAATTAGCACATATGAAAACGAGGAAGAAGCAATTTCACTGGCTAATGACTCGGAATATGGTCTCTCGGGAGGAGTCTGGTCAGCAGATGCTTCAAGGGCCATGCGTGTTGCGAGATCGATCAGAACTGGTCAAGTTAGCATCAATGGCGGGGCATTCAACATTAGTGCACCTTTTGGTGGTTACAAGCTTTCTGGAAATGGCAGAGAACTCGGTTCGCATGGTCTTGAGGAGTTCCTCGAGGTGAAGGCTATACAACTCTGATTAGTCAATTACCTACCCATTCTGGTTGCTTCCTTTCTAGGAAGGCTTGAACTCCAATCTCCTTATCCTCTGTATCAAACAAAGCAACGAATTCGGATCTCTCGGTAAGCACTCCTTCACTAAATGGGAGTTCCAGTGATGCACGGACAGACCTCTTTGCTACCTTAATGGTATAGGGAGATTTTCGAGCAATATTTTTTGCCATATCCATTGTGAAATTTTCAAGCTCATCTGAACTAACTACCTTATTCGCAAGGCCTATTTTCAATGCCTCTTCGGAATCTAACATTTCCCCAGTAATGACCATCTCCATCGCTTTTCCATAGCCAATGAGTCTGCAAAGCCTCTGTGTCCCACCACCGCCTGGAATTAATCCAAGATTAATCTCAGGCTGCCCAAACTTGGCCCTTTCTGAGGCAATTCTGATATCACACGAAAGAGCGAGTTCGGTACCTCCTCCGAGAGCGAATCCATCTACCATTGCTATTGTTGGCTTAGAAAGATTCCAAACAGCCTCCCATGCATTGTCTTCGAAAAATGGCCTAACATCGTCTGAGTTCTTCCCAGAAAATTCAGAAATATCTGCTCCAGCTGCAAAAGAATGGGGTTTCCTCTTTTTCCCTTCAGGAGGATCATTTGGGGAAGCCCCCCTAATCACCACACATCTAATTTGATCATTGGATTCCGCCCTTAAGCACTCTTTTTTGATTGATTGATGTGATTTTTCATTTAGCGAGTTGAGCTTATCGGGCCTGTTTAATGTCCATACAGAAATCAACCCACCTTTTGGGCTTGATCCTTCAACTGGTATGTCCTTAACCACTAAAACGTCTTCTTCCATGTACTCCGCAGAAGAGTATTGGGTTTCAACGTATCATTCGGTACCAACGGTATTTGAATGAGGAGAAGGAGGCATTCCGGGTGGAGGCAGTGGAGGCATTCCGGGTGGAGGCAGTGGAGGCATTCCGGGTGGAGGCAGTGGAGGCAGGTTATCTGTTTCTATGTCTAAATTCACACCGACTTGAGTGTTGTTTGGAGTTTTGCTGCTTACTTCAAGTGGCGTCCTCAACATCAAAATCCTATTTTCATCGACTCTGAAGTAGGTAATCCCCAGAGGCTTGCCTGTATTCGGATTCTCGGGTTCTTCATACACAGTTAATCCATGATTCTCCTCCCTGAGGATTGAAGCTAGATCTTCTCCATCCTCCGCTTCGGACCATTTCCTAGCCATTGAAGCCTTTCTCTCAGCAAGTTTCATCCTTCTCCTTCGCTCAATATCAGAGAGCATCTTCTCTCTCTTTTGTCTCCTTTGAGCGATAAAATCTTCAATTTCCTCTTCCTCGTCAGAAATTGCGTCACCTTTCGCAATATATTTCATTGCTACATTGGATCCTTCGGGGATGTTTGTCGGAGCTTGTGGGGGATCAAGTACCACAGGGCTTGTCTCAATACTCAGTGAAGGGTCCGGAGAGGGGAGTGATGGAGGAGGAAGCATCACAGGCAGCGGAGGGGGGGGCATGTTTACTGGGACGTTTGTTCTTCCTCGTGTCCTCCTCATCTCGGATTCCGAGTCTGTTTCCTCCACAACACTATCTTCTAAACTGACTATCAAAGATTCGGGTTCTTCCTCGATATTTTCTTTCTCGACTTTTGATGGCATTTCCAATCTTTCCCGTCCAGTGAAAATCAGTAGTGATGCTAATGCTAAAAGAACAGTTCCACCTGCAATTCTCTGAACTAGATTCACTTCGCCCTGTAGCAAGAGGAACAAGAAAGAGCCCGCGATTAGAGCAGCCCAATTGATCAGCCTAGTAAGAGAAACCATGTCACTCGCAGCTCTGACAGGAGGGGGTATGACTTCACATTGACGGGGAACTGATAGCTTCACACAGCGTCTTCAGCGATTTCCCTCTGTGCGAAATTGATGACTTCTCCTCCTTAGTCATCTGTGCGAAAGTCCTCCCATCTGAGTCTTCTGGGATGAAAATCGGATCATAACCAAAACCGCCAGTTCCTGAAATTTCTTCACTTATATTTCCCCTGCATATTCCCTTAGCAATAATCGTTCTTCCACCGATGACCAGAACTGATACGGCTCTGTACTCACATCCTTTCATGCTTTTGCCACTCATCAAACGCAGTATTCCATCGACTCCAATTTTCCTGAAAACGAATGATGAGTAGCTACCCGGAAACCCATTCAGCGAATCAATGAATAGTCCCGAATCCTCTACAAGAATTGCACAATCTGATTTTTCCGACTCAGGAATCATCGCTATTGCTTGATCTGCCTTGAAAATTGCTATTTTCTCCAGATCGTCAAATTGGGGCTCGATTAGTTCTGGAATACTACCATCGATCATCATTTGCTCTACTTCCATTCCTAATGGTTTGAGATACCTTTTTGCCTCTTCCAATTTATTGGAATTTCCAGTAACAAAGATCACTCTCATCCTACTACCCCAGGTACCTTACTCTATTCCTAATATCATTGAATCTCGAAATTACGGATTCTGCGCTTGGCGTGATGGTTGGTGTTGATGCCTTTCTATAGCCAGAGATCACCATCTCTATTGCACCGTCGAAATCGGAGTGGCTTGCTGATAGGCACTCATTCAATACCTGTAAATCTTGACCAAAATGCTCTAATTCGGCAGATATCCTAGATAGTCCGAAGTCCAATAGTGATATTTTACGATTCGCGTCTATCATGATATTATGAGTTGTTAGATCCCCATGTGAGAAACCGAGCTCATGTAGATTCCTTATCGTATGACCGACCATTTCCAATTCTTTTTCAGAGACTGATTCATTGATTAGTGACTCATAAATCGGCATTCCGTTGATTCTCGAAAGTACCATCCAACCTGCTTCCAGGTCTAATTCCAATAGTCTTGGAGACGGGAAGTTATTCGGTTGAAGCCTTGAGAGTATCTTTGCCTCAACAGAAATTCTGCTTTTGGTCAGCCTGGCATCCAGTTGTGGATGCCTGTAACCCCTTTTCCTCCTAGCCTTCAAAACTGCTGGGATTCCCAGCCATAGGCCAGAGGTCACCCTTGCTTCTGCTCCCTCATGGATTATTTCGGACTCATCCCAATACTGAAAATGGAGCCCCGCCATGGTTGCGGGAAGTCACATACCTTGAAAGCGATTCCACTGGAGCGGAGATTAGGGATTGCTATGCAGATGCCAAGGGTTCCTTCACCGAGAGGATCCATAGAGCCCAAGATTTTCACATCTGAAGAGCTCGAAAGGGAGGCTCAACGTCTCTTTCAATCGATTGGACAGAGAGAACGTTGGGATATGCGAATTTGCAGGGCTATTTCTCCATTAACTTTGGAAATAAACGAATTGAAGAAAGAGAAGAACGTGTTCTTAATTGCTCATTCCTATCAAACTCCAGACATTGTGTATGGAGTAGCTGATTCTGTCTCAGATAGTTACACATTATCCAAAGCAGCCAGAGATGCCCCTGAAGAAACGATTCTTTTCTCTAGTGTCCGTTTTATGGCAGAGACTGCAAAGATTGTCAGCCCTCATAAAACGATTTTACATCCTTCACCTGAAGCAGGTTGCTCATTGAGTGATGGCATTACCTCAGAAGACGTCATAGAGCTAAGGAAGAAATACCCCGGGGTTCCTGTTGCATGTTACATCAATACTACTGCAGCAGTGAAGGCAGAGTGTGATGTTTGTGTCACAAGTAGTAACTATCTCAGAATTTGTGAGAGATTACCAGGGGACAGGCTGATTTTCGTTCCAGACAGATTCATGGGAAAACATGTTCAAAAGCACCTCCTCGGAAAGAAAGAGGTGATAGTTTTTGATGGAGAATGCGAAGTCCATGCTGAGTTCACCGGAGATAAGGTTATTTCGTGGAGAAATAGAATGGCGTCCCATGGTGTAGATTTGCAAGTTCTTTCTCACCCTGAATGCGATTCTGGAGTTCTAGAAGAGAGTGATTTTGTTGGTAGCAGCGAGCTTCTGATGAAAGAGGCTATGCGACTTGCCTCCGAAGGAAAGCCTGACATCATGCTGATTACAGAGTGTGGAACCGCTGAGAGGATTCTTGCTGAAAGCGAGGATGAAATTAACTTACTAGGAGCGTGTGTAATGTGTAGACACATGAAGAGGACTCAGCTAGAAGATATTCTTCAAGCATTGAGGGATCCTAGTCCCGAACAAATCATAGAGATCGATGATAGTGTCATAAAGAGAGCTAGTAAATCACTGGACGAAATGTTTAGGCTGGCTGAATAGAAGAGTCATCCCTCAGTCTGCCTCTGTCTCGCCCATGTGAAGACAAGTGGGATCATTAGAACTACTGATGCCTGTAGAAGAACAGAAGAATATGGCTCAAATGTCTCTTCCATATCATACCACTTCAATTCTGCCTCTCCATCGATTCCCGATTCAATCCAGCCTACTCCGCCCACAGTAACCTGCGGACTTGAGTGGCTCTCTTGATCATCAAAAGTGAGTTGTCTAGTTTGATTTAGATCAATTTGGTAAATGAATACTTGTGGGGCCTCAGACTGTTCTGGACTGGTCGAACCGGGTTGAAATCTTGGAATCTGCAAGAATGCGACATTACCATGTCCTATGCTCGGGGAGGATGATTCCCAAAGAGGATTGGAGATTAATGTCTGCATACCTGAAATAGTATCTACGAAGACGGTTCTCTTTATTGGCCCTATATCTACAACTGCAGCAATTGACTGCCCGTCCACAGATATGTCTACGACGCTTGCATTGGAGTAGTTGACATCGATCCCTGACTCCTCCATTAGGAATTCATCTTGATCTTCATTGGCCTCCACATCCAAGTAAACAGAAGTTTCAGACGTTGTTCCCGTAAGGAATGATGAGTATACCGTGGGACCAGATGTATCGTTTTTCAAGGACCATGCTATCGAGTTTCCAGAAACCTCTAGAGTTTCTAAATCTGGTGGGATGCCCTCTAAATCCGATATTTCTTGCTCATAGTTCATCGAAATAGTACTATCTTCAGTAACAATCACAATCATCGGCCCTCCGTCTTGATCTTGACCGATATCAGACATTTCGATTACGAAATCGGTTTCGACAGAATAGACTGGCGAATAGGGATCTGTAATCGACTCCAAGTCATATAGATCGATTCTAGATTTATTATTCAGTAGCAAATACGGACCTGAAATTGAGATACTTGGCTCCTCAATCCAATTGGGACCGGACAGTACTACTGCATCTCTAGAATTCTCCATACTGATATTCAAGGCAGAGACCTCAATGTCGTCTATTCCATCCATTTGTGGGTCGACCTCGATTCCGATTAGCCAATCATCGGACCCAGCAGCTGATGTTGGCCATTCAACCCCTTCCACGGGAAACTCTTGATGTGTTGCGTCCCACAATAGAACTAGTCCCGTAGATAGTAGAAGTGCAGCAATGAATACGCTGGTCTGCTTACTCCCTGGCTCTTTGAGAGGAGAAATCCTCTCGTTCAGAAGAGTCCTGAATCCGCTGAAGAATGCCCTGGGATCATCAATTAGCCTTGCGAGCTTGCGTGTGAAAAGCCTCTCATCTGCTAATGTCCAAATTCCTTTTTGGGTTCTTTCGGTTACTGCGACTGAAGCTACTGCCACAATCATCCCTCCAAGAATATCCATTACCCAATGGATTCCAAGGTAAATGATTGAGAAAGCGGTAAGAGCGATAAAGACCACTAGAAGCCTTCTGAACTTCATCCATCTGCCATCTTCATCCCATCTAGTCATAGTCAGCCAGATTGCGAATGGCAAACCTATGTGCAGACTGGGCATCCCATTGGTAAATGGATCGATTCTCGTGAACCAGTTGTGAATCTCCGGTGTCAGATCGTAAGCGACTGTTTCCATCAGTGGAATATAGTCACCTGTTACCCTCACATTGAAGAATAAGTAGAACGGGATTGCTAGAACATATACCCAAAACATCGACAATGATACCCTATCTGCCATATGTCGATCATCGAAGTATATCGGGTAAACAAATGATGCGAAAGTAACCGTCATGAATCCCATGACATAGAAATGGGTCAGGATAACGTCCAGTAATGATGTCCTGAATGCCTCTTGAATCCACAATACAATATCGCCCTCGATTGCATACACATATGGAGTCATGTCCAGCTGGGTGTTTGCCATTAATACCCTGTCTAAACCATCGAGAATATCTTTCCAAAGATATACCGAGAAAACGACTATCATGTGTGCCCAATATCTTCTGAACATATCGATGAAGCCTTCTATCCTAACTTTCGTATATGGTGGCTTGAAAATTGGCATCATCGCAATACTAAGCAATATTGCCCCTGTTATCCAAGTGATGTAGATTCCACTGCCAACAGCCATATCAATATCCTCCGAGAGGCATGTTTGAAATGAATTCGACCCTAAAATTCACTCTTTTTAGGTGATCTTTACGTTGTGGCTATTACGGTTATCTAGTGAAATCAGAATCTCATCCACCACTCCACTGAAGGCTAGAGCTGTTTCTCCATCTGGATCTGCAACAATTCTATGCACGCCATCATCGCCGCCTCTGACAACTCCGGGGTCAAAAGGAAGTCTTCCCAAAAATGGTACTTCCAAATCGTGAGCCGATTCTTCCCCTCCTCCAGATTTGAAGAGATCTAATCTGGCAGTCCAAGAACCATCATCAGATGCAGTGATATTGATCGGGAGTCCATTCGGGCCAGTTAGGGAGAATTCAGCACCTGGGCTCGCGTTTCCTGAAATTTTGTAACCGCTCATATTCTCAACTACTCCAAGGACTGGTACAGAAATTGTTTTTGCGAAATTAATTGATTTTCGACTATCCAGCAGAGCTACTTCCTGTGGAGTGGTAACAATCACTACTCCGTCCAAGTTGGGAAGGGTCTGACTGACAGTGAGAGGTTCATCTCCAGTCCCTGGAGGAAAGTCGATGACAAGTGCATCCAAATCTCCCCACGCGACATCTCCGATAAATTGTTGAATTGCTCCCAACTTAATTGGACCTCTCCAGATTACTGGCTTATCGGGATCCTCAATAAGGAATGCCATCGAGATGACTTTTATCCCGTGTGGACCGATAGCAGGGAAAATCTGACCATCTTCTATATGCAACTCAGTACCTTCTAATCCTAGCATTTTAGGTACATTTGGACCGGTTATATCAATATCCATTAGTCCCACTTTCTTTCCCATCTTCGCTAAAGAAAGAGCTATTCCAGTAGCCACAGTGGTTTTTCCAACGCCCCCCTTTCCAGAAAGAACCATGATTTTATGCTTTATTGACTCACTCATCTTTGACATTCTCATTTTTCTTTGCATCTGCTGATACGCCTGTTCCATCTGGGCTCTCTGGTTCGAGTTTGCCTCTTGATCAGGAGGCGATTCGGGTGAATGATGAGACACTGGAGAGCCTACCATGATGTATGGCGGAGGAGGAGATACTTCAATGCTATTCTAACTTAATTAGTAAAATAATACTATATGGATTGCATTAATTTAGTGCGATTAATTCCGTTAGTCATGAAGCTACTGTTCGTGTGTGTTGGGAATACGTGCAGAAGTCAAATCGCCGAGGCAGTTGCCAAGAGTCTGGGGCATGATGCGATCTCGGCTGGGACGCATCCTGGACGAAAGGTGAACATCAACGCTACAAGGGTCCTTGAAGAAGCTGGAGTGGATTGTTCCGATCTTTATCCCAAGTCGTTAGATGATATTGATACTTCGGGACATGATATGATAATCAGCATGGGATGTGGAGTAGAGTGCCCCGGTCTTCCTATCGATCAGGACTGGGGGTTGGAGGACCCACTTGGAAAGTCGCTTGAATTCTACAGATTCACAATGCACACAATCACAGAATTAGTCAAAGAGGCAATCAGGGAATGGACCGACGCTTAGAAAAGCGATTCTGGTTTCCCTAGACACATACGAGTGTAGTGTAGTGGTTATCACCCGGCGTTGCCAACGCCGGAACCCGGGTTCAAATCCCGGCACTCGTACCATATTCAATCAAAGTCGGACTTTCTAATCTGCAGAATCACTGCTGCCATGCCGATAAGAAGAATTGAAAATGAGGAAATTAGTATGATTGTTGAGAAATTTTGAGATAGCCAGCTCGAGTCACCGGTGCAGCATTCCGAGTATTGTACCGATAATATGTACCCCTGGTTCTCAGGAGGAGTAGATGAGATGAAAATATCTGTAGCTCGAATATTAATCTCCAATTCTCCCTCTGGGATTGTTGATCTAGCATCGAAATTCAATGAGTATATTCCGTCTCCAGCGACTCTGTCGCCCGATGTTCCGTCGTCGACCATCAACAACCATTGCTCTGACTTGCCTATATCAGCAAGTCTTCCTATCATCGCCTGAACCGAAGAAACTCCATCAGGATCAGAAACCGCTACTTCCATGTGGTGAGTCAGTTGCCCTCCACTATTGGAAACAAGCACCGGGTGAAAGAATTCTCCTTGCTCATTCTGATAGGTGAGAGGGGCTCCGTCTCTCCAAATCTCAAGTGATGTTATCGTGGGATATTCGTTATTTATCACCAAAGATGGCATTGTCTCGATATTATTTGAGAAAACCTCTGCCCCTTGTGAATCAGATAAACGGAGTGGAATTACTCTCTCACCAGGAGGAATTGTATATGGAATTCTAAACTCTCCTGACCAGATTCCTGATGAATCTGAATAGGACAAATTGAACATTTCACCCCCTACGCTCAAAAGATCTACCGATACTGAACTAACGCCATGGCCATCTACTGCCTCCACTGAAATTCCCAATGTCTGCCCTCTGACTGCTGACTGATCGGAGAATTGAATTGAGTTGACCCTTGGAGGAAGATTATCCACGAAAATTTCTCCATTTTCAATAACTTGGGTCCAATAGTCATTAATGATCACAGGTATGGAGAATTGACCGAATTGAAGTCCGTCATAGTTAATGATGGAAGTCCATACATCATCCCGAATTGTCGTATCTCCCGATAATCCACTATCAGAGAGTGTGATCTGTCCAAGACCAATGGAAGACATGTCCACAATGACTGAAACAACGTCCGTGTCTATGTCCTCGATCATCACTTCGATATGCGAGACCCCGCCTTCGGTATGCAAGAATCCCTCTCTGAACGAAATGGAAAGTAGGGAAGGAGGGGTGTTCTCATCAGGAGTAATGATTGTTGGATAAAGCACCCTGTCCACTTTCTGATATTCCATGAATGTCATACCTGATGATGAGTTTCCTTCCTGTCCCGTCAGTGAAACCCACCTATTTACCTCAAACAAAAGTCCTGAGAGGGGACCTTCGTTAACGAAGAAGCCAGAAGCTGAAATATCTCCGAAGTCTAGATTACCCACCCACTCAGCGACTTCTACTAGGTGCCCGTCCATTACCTTCTCGGAAATTGACTGAATAAAGACCTCTAGAATATTGGAAGGGTTGGCGAACAACACGAAGGCGTCACCGGGCACTACTACACTGGGAGAAGCCCCGCTTTCTCTTGAAATTTGATTAGATATCAAGGGGCTCGCTTGGGGCCTGGAAGGTTGCTCAATAATTGGAGAATCTGGTGGGAATTCATCAGATACTGTGCCATTGTCCTCGACATATTGGATCCTTACTGTTCTATTGAGCCAGTCTTGTTGAGGGACGGTAAACTCGTACGTCAAATTATGCTCGGCACCGAATTCTTGAGAAATTGGGCCGAATGGAGTAGCAGAAACATTCCACCAGAACTCATTCTGAATCTTGTCAACTTCGTATGGAACCCCTTCAGAATTTTGCTGCACTCCAGAGTCAACTATCTGTCTCACCAATCCAAAACTCCCCTCGATGTCTCCATCATAAGTTCCATCCACAATAATGGTATCAGAGACTGTCTCTCCTCCATTGGACTCAATATGGACAATTGGAATTGTTCCGTTAACATCTATGTTGAAGTCGTCATCTCTAATCTCAAAACCAAATTCTCCCCCTCCGAAAGCCCTGAATAGCTGCTCTTCTCTGGTATCGTCAGACCATCTCTCTCTGATGATCAGATCATCCAGCTCGAAAGAGAAGAAATCGGACCCACCTGAGACCCTTATTGATGCATTAGCATCTATCTGGAAATTCTGAATTCTTCTGAGTCCGTTTTCATCGAAGGATTCGAAATAGAAACTCTCTATCTGTCCAAATCCCCCCTCAGAGCTTTCATTATCCCCCCCATTAAATGACAGCCAGCCCCCACCTTCAATGGAGATCCTCTCTGTGAGGCTTCCATCAGTCCATGATCGGTTGACCAAAGCACTAGTTACTGAAATCTGGGCCGAGAATCCTTCATCAAGTGACCCATCTGAATTACCTTCACTAAGAAACATGATGCCATTCCCTTGCATCTCGAAATCTTGAGAAGTCAGATCGTTACCGTCATACGACTCATTAAGCCATATTCTATCCAAATCCAGATCAAGAATGATTCCATTTTCGCCATTCATAGTGTTCATCCTCAGTGAGCCATTGCCAAGCTCGTTTGATTCCAGAACCTGCCCTGTTCTTTTCTGCCATCCCCTGCCTTCGAACTCGATGCTCTGTTCATCGGATTCGTCTCCCTCTAGCGACCAGAGTGTCTCCCTGGTTATCTCATGATCATCAATCGGCTGATTCCAATTGGTTACAGTTACTGATCTGCTACATACCGATTCTGTGCTAGAGAAGTCAACAAGGATTTTATGTCCAAACTCCGGTTCTGTATCTAACTCGATGTCGACCTCCCCTCCTGCGCTGATGTAAGAGACATTTACTGGGATTTGTTCGGAGAGGTGATTATTGTGTGCGGAACTTATTGAAACGGCGGATGGGGCCTCACCTTGCTCGAATGGTGGATTGAAAATGACCTTGTACCTGTGAATGTGGTGTAATGTGGCAATCTCGCCTTCATCATTGGGCTCCTGTAGCCAATTAACTTGGTAGTCCCAATCAACTAGAATATCACAGCTTCTCGATGAGGATGATTGACCCGAAGCCAATACTGAGTGATTTCCAAGGAGGAGAATTGATGTTATCAGGAGAGAGATGCCGATTTTACCGGGCGACTCAGTCGTAGCTTGAATATACATCCTACCATACGGCAATAGTTCGAATTGTTCAAGATATCCCCTACAAGGACTTACGACCTATTTAGTAACATAAGAGATTCTCAGAACAATGGCTCTTCATAGTCGTCGTCTTCACCAGATCTTTCCTTCCAGAGAGAGACCGGTACGTCATCGTAAACATCTGAGTATGGGTCCTTCTCTTTCTGATTCAACAAAGCAGCCTCGGCCGCGGCTCTGGCGAACTCTTCCGCATTTGCCTTGAACTTCCAATAGTGAATTCTCCACTCTCTGCCATCCCATAATGTTGTTTCTTCGGATTCGGTGGTTAAGAGATCATAGTCTTGAAGTTGGTAGAACAGATTTCTGTCCGTAGGCTCAAGAGCGTTGTCGATAATCCTGTTTGAGAAACCGAAGAATCCGAGAGCGTGCTCTGCAATTGATTCGGCAACAACAACCTCCATGTCAGTATCTACCTTGCTCCTAATAGCTGAAGTAAGCTGAGCTAGTGTCAATCCCATCACATTGCCCCCTAGACATGCCTACAGGGTAGGGGGCTCTATTTCAACGGTCTCTACAAACGCTCCCAAATTTGGCATTTTGACTTACGAAGTCATTATTCTGTACAATGGAGGCGCAAATGCATGGAGAGAGGCACGCGAGCCACCTTCCTGGGGCTGGATGAGAAGGAGGAAGGCCCCTGGGACATCGTAATCCTCCCCATACCTTTCGAGATGACAACAAGTTGGATCGAGGGTACTGAGCTGGGGCCTGCTGCGTGTATTGAGGCTAGCTCTCAAGTCGAGCTTTTTGATCCGATTCTCCCTGGAGAGCTACCGTGTGGACTGTCTTTCCATACATCTGATCCATGGAGCTCTGAAGCTGGGACGCTCATGGAGCAGCTGAGTTCCATCAAGAAGTTCTTCTCTCGATGGGTAGGGGATGCATTTCCCCTAATTTTAGGCGGAGAGCATGGAATTCTTCCTCCTTTGATGGATGCATTGTCTGAGCATCCAAAACTAAATGGGGATATGTCTGGATTGACATTAATTCAGATTGATGCACACGCTGATCTGAGAGAAGAACTGAATGGTGAGAGATTTTCTCATGGGACCGCGATCCGTAGATCATTGGATGCTGGGATAGGCAGGGTAATTCAAATCGGAACACGGGCCCTTTCAGAGGAAGAGGCGATATTTTCTGACAATGATGATAGGATTGAAACTTGGTATGCAAGAGATATCTTAGGTGTCACCGGAGGTAAAGTCGGATGGGAAAAAATGCTAGATAGTTTATCCGGCATATCGGGTCCTGTGTGGATAACCTTCGATATAGACGGACTTGACGGGAAATTGGTTCCATCGACAGGAACACCTGTTCCGGGAGGGTTGTCACATTGGGCTGCTGTTGAGATAATTGAGAGGATTTTTTCAGCTCCAGAAGCTGATGTGCTTGGAGCAGATGTGAATGAAATTGCTCCAGGAAAAGACGGCCCGCTGACTGAATTCAATGCCGCATTAATAGCGACTAAAATAATCTCATGCCATACTGCAATATTACTGGATAAAAAGGGAGAATGATTGTATCTTGTCAACGCCTCAGTCGAACATGCGGCGCTGGCTGACCGTATTGGTCCTATCTTCATTGATGTTCACTTCGATTTCCCCCGTAGCTACTGCTCAGATTGGCCAGCCAGATATTATCCAAGAGCACTGGTACCACTCCTACGCAACCCTAACTCTTGACCTAAATGAATGGGCGGAAGACCACCCGGATGTTGTCAAGCTTTTCAGCATAGGCCTGACTGAATTGGGAAGAGAAATTTGGATGCTACAAATCTCTGATTGGGAGGGGGGTGCTTGTTTATCAAGCGAATTAGATGAGTGCGAACACTTCAAGGAAACCGGCGAAGGAGAGTTGGAAAGGAAAGAAGTTGTGTACATAGATGGTGGCCATCACGGCAATGAACACCTTGGTACAGAGCTTGCCTTTCTAGTCGCTGAGTATTACATCGAGGGCTGGTCGAATGGCGAACAAGACGTACTAGATGTGTTGGCAACTACTGAGTTACACATTCTAATCATGCTTAATGCAGACGGAAACGACTTCGACACAAGATGGAATGTTAACCAAGTTGATTTGAATAGAAACTATGACCACTATTGGAACACCTGTGATTCTACTCAACCTGGAACTTCGGCATTCAGCGAGTCGGAGACTCTGGCTAATTCGATTTACATGAACGAAGTAGTTCCCCATGCCGATTTATACATCACTATGCACACAGGGGTTTGGATCATGCTCTATCCTTGGGGCAAGTGGCCAGAGCAACCTTCTGACTGGGAAATGTACCACCATATCAGAGATGAGGTCAATTCGAACATTTCTGAAATCCCAATTCGTAATGCCAACCAAGGACTCTATCCTAATTGCGGAACCAGCCGAGATTATGGCTACGGCGTGATGGGATATCCTACATTTACCTTTGAGACTGATGATGAGCAGTTCTTACTAGGGACAGTAGAGGCACTCTCCGACAGACTGGGAGAGGAGCTCGATGTTATGCATTACCTCATCGAAAATGTATGGTACTGGAGAGCTCGTCTTGTAGTCGAATCCTTGGAGGTTGAAGATGGGAAGGTGCACCTGAGCGTATCTAACCTAGGGCACTCTAGTACGTCGAATGCGACGCTTCTATATTTTGAAAGTGGAGATTCAACTGAGTTCTGGCTTCCTGGTTCAGATGAACCCATGGAAGTAACAGGAACTATGGACATACAGGATAGAAGATCAGATTTCAACTTCTCCGCTCCCGGATATGGCTTCGCGGTCAATGCCACTAATAGCACCTCAACAACCCTCGATTTCACGGACGCGCCAATCTCCGGCGAGGGGGTTTGGGCCCTTTACTATCAAAAGAGAGTGATTGATTCCTCGATGTGGACTGAGGAGTTGATTGGCGAGAGCGTTACTGAGATTAAGGCTGGTAACTCAGGCATTCTTCCCGGGCCTACAATGGTGCTTGTCTTCGTCGCATTCGCTCTAGCTGCAATCAATCGAAGAAATGATGAAAAAGATGAGTAGTTTACTTTAGTTATATATCAATTATGACTCTAAATTGACATTTTGTGATAGAATTGTTTGTAAACTAGTACCTAATCGTATAGTTGGTTATATTTATGGAGATAAGCAACGGTGAGTTTACAGAATTGGGAAAACAATTGATTTTACCTCTTTTCAAAGGCGTAGAAAGAGCTCCAAACAACTCCCTGTCAGGATTATCAAGGATTCAGAGAGGGCTGGTCAGAGACGCATTGATCTCAGGCGGCTTCGCAGGGAAGAAGAGCGAGAGAATGGCATTATGGACGCCGGAGTGCAATATTGTACTTGTTGGAATGGGTCCCAAAAATGGTTTGGATCACAAAGTTGCTCGTGATGCTGGGGCCAATATTATCGCTTCATTATCCAAGAAAAATGGAGTTGAGGTTACGGTAAGGTTCACTTCGGGGTGGACAGGAGATAGGATGTTAGATTTCGCTGAAGGAATGATGCTTCGTGATTATGAGTTCTTAGAGCACCAGGAAGTCCCAGATGATCATATAAGTAAGAATTGGGAGGTTAATTTCCAAGCCAGTTCGAGATATCAGGAAATTCTTTCTATGGAGCTCGAGAGAGTTCACTCAGTTGTCAAGGGAGTGCATCTAGCACGTGATCTAGGGAACGAGCCAGCTAACGTTCTCTATCCCATGGAGTATGCGAGAAGGGCTTTGGAATGGGCTGAAGGGAAAGAAAATGTGTCTGTCGAAGTCTATGACTGGGATAAGTTGCATGAGCTTGGTATGGGAGGCCTGATTAATGTTGGAAAGGGCAGTGAAAGAAGGCCATGCATGGTACTTTTTACACTTAATCCAGATGCTGATGAGGGAGTTCAGAGACCCTGTATTGTAGGGAAGGGGATAACCTTTGACACTGGAGGAATATCGATTAAGCCCACTAGTGGAATGTGGGATATGAAGTACGATATGTGTGGAGCAGCAACTGTTTTCGGGCTCATGGATGCACTTTATTCCACCGGATACAAGAGGCGTGTGAATGGAATCTCCTGTCTTGCTGAGAATATGCCAGGTTCTGGTGCTTATCGTCCAGGAGATGTATTCAAAACATATTCGGGTAAGACCATTGAGGTATTCAGTACGGATGCAGAGGGTAGGAATGTGCTTTCTGACGGCCTGTGGAAGGCAGGAGAGTTTGATCCGGAGTATATCGTGGACTTGGCTACCTTGACCGGAGCCGTGATTGTGGCTTTGGGAAACCAGATTTCTGGAATGTGGTCAAATAATGAGGAGGTTGCTTCTAAACTCAAAAATGCAGCAGAGAGAAGCGGTGAGCCAGTCTGGAGAATGCCGTTGAACGATCAGTTCCGAAAGTACATGACTGACTCCGCATTTGCGGACATAAGAAACGGATCAATAGGAGGCAGGGCAGGTTCATCGAACACCGCTGCCGCGTTCCTAGAATTCTTCGTTCCCAATAGGGGATTCGACAAAGACGGTGAGAAGATACCATGGGTACACCTCGATATTGCCGGATCGGCGTGGGGCCCAGGTTCAAAGGCTCGGTCAGAGAGTGTGAATCCCCTGTTCCAGTATGGAACATCTGGGATACACGTCAGGACTCTTCATAGACTAATTACAGAAAATTGACTACTCATCGGAGTCTTCTGAATCGACTTCCTGAAAGTCGGCTTCTACGACATCGTCAGAGTCTCCAGATTCCTGTTCTTCTGCCATTTCTGCTGCAGCAGCTTCGTATAGCTTGGTCGAAACTTCGTGGAGAGCCTCTTCGACTTCTGCCATCTTTGCCTGAACTGCAGCCTCATCTAATTCATCGACATCAATTGTTTTGTCATCTTTAGTGATCAATGACCTCAGTTCCTCTAGCTTAGCATGGATAGGTTCAGTATCTAGATCTGAGACCTTTTCGGCCGCTTCCTTGAGCATCTTGGATGACTGATATACCATTCCATCTGCAGAATTGATTAGGGTGACTCCAGCTTTCCTCCTCTTGTCCTCAGAAGCGAACTCTTCGGCCTCAGAAATCTTTGCGTTTATCTCGTCTTCGGATAAAGAGGTCTGACTTTCAATCTTGATTGACTGTTCGGTTCCAGTACCAAGGTCTTTGGCCGACACATTGACAATCCCATTGGCATCAATATCGAAAGTAACTTCGATTTGAGGAATTCCTCTTGGAGAAGGAGGGATACCCATCAGATGGAACCTCCCGAGAGTGATATTGTCCTTAGCGAACTCTCTCTCGCCCTGTAACACGTGAACTTCGACCGCGGGCTGGTTATCAGCTGCTGTAGAGAAAGTCTCGGATCTACGAGTTGGTATCGTGGTATTTCTCTCGATCATCGTGGTCATTATCCCCCCCAGGGTCTCAATGCCTAAGGTCAACGGGGTTACATCGAGAAGAAGGACATCGGTCACTCCCTCGTCTCCAGTGATGATTCCTGCTTGGAGGACTGCCCCGACTGCAACAGCTTCATCGGGGTTTATTCCCTTGAATGGTGGCTTTCCAACTTCCTCCTCTATTGCTTCTTGAACAGCAGGAACCCTGGTTGAACCACCAACAAGTATGACCTTGTCGACATTTCCTTTCTTGATACCTGCATCCTTCATTGCCCTACGAGTGGGAGCCATTGTCCTCTCCACTAGAGCTTCAATTAGGCTCTCAAACTTGGCTCTAGAAAGTGAGATGTCTAGATGCTCAGGCTGACCATCACTGTTCATGGTGATGAATGGAAGATTGATTTGGGTAGTAGTAGTGCCCGAGAGTTCTATTTTGGCCTTCTCAGCAGCTTCTCTCAGCCTAGTAATTGCCGTTACGTCACTAGAAAGATCTATTCCAGTCGATTTCTTGAATTCCGACACCAGCCAATCGATGACGACTTCATCGAAATCATCCCCTCCAAGTCGGTTATCCCCACTGGTGGCCTTGACCTCGATTTGGGGCTGACCATCAACTTGATAGATTTCGAGGACTGATACATCAAATGTCCCGCCTCCCAGATCATATACCAATATTGTCTGATCATCGTCTTTGTCTACCCCATACGCAAGGGCTGCCGCAGTAGGCTCGTTTATAATTCTGAGAACCTCTAGCCCTGCGATCCTTCCAGCATCCTTTGTTGCCTGTCTTTGGGCATCGGTGAAGTACGCGGGGCACGTGATCACGGCTTGCTTCACTTCTCGTCCAAGATAGTCTTCAGCATCCGATTTTAATTTCTGGAGAATGAAAGCTGAAATCTCCTGGGGAGTATACTCAGAGTCATCAATATCTGTTTTCCAATCAGTCCCCATCTCTCTCTTGACGGACATGATGGTTCTTTCAGAGTTGGTTACAGCTTGACGCTTTGCAGTTATTCCTACAACTCTATCTCCACCATTCTTAGAAAATGCGACGACGCTTGGTGTTGTCCTCGATCCTTCAGAATTTGGTATTACCACGGGTTTACCCGCTTCAAGCGTCGCTACACAGCTATTTGTCGTTCCTAAATCTATTCCAATTACTGGTCCAGTCATTTTTATTCCTCCGTTTGATAGGCTAAGCCTTATCGAAAATGATGTCTAGAATACCATTGTTCAGGCTCCATTCCGAGACTGAAGATGCTTCTTGTGGCAGATTGATACTCTTGATTGGTCTAAGTTGAGTTCTCCTCATTATCTGGAGGACTTTGCCGCCATGAGACAGAATCAACTCGAAGCTGCTTTCATCTAAATCAACAATATTTGAGACGTCTATAGTAACGAACATTGATTCCCCATCAATGTAAGTATCTTCCAGTGGAACATCGGACTCTTCAACTTGGTCATCCTCGATTACCACCTCTGCAGGCTCTTGATCGGGACCAACCTGAACATTGATCCCCATGTTCTTGAATATCTCCGAGAATCCCTCTGGATGATTCATGAAAGCTTCCATTTGCTTCCTGAAGTTCTCTGGATCTCCTTGAAAGTTCATTTTTACATTGCTGTTGTAGATACTCTCTGCATCAATGCCCATACTTTCGAATTGCTGACGAATTCTAGAGATTGTATCTTCCAGTTCCGATCTGTCAATTGGCATGCCCATCTGGCTGAAGAGATTTAGCATCTGCTGAATCATTTTTTCTTCCCATTCGTCAGAGTTGGAGCTGCTCATTCAATCACTACTTAACCATCGGTTGTATAGTGGGAATGTACTCCAATATATGAACATACGTATTATCTGAAGCAAGAATTAGAAGAATTGAGTTGTTTGGGCAATGGAGAGTTTGAAATCTAGTGCTTGATTCCGAGTATCATGGTGCAGGCTGAACATGATGTTGCAATACAAGACACCGACAGATTAGAGGGTCGTGCAGCATTGGTGAACAACGTCAAGGCTGCCGTTGCTCTTGCGGGTGCGGTAAGGTCAACTCTAGGGCCTAGAGGATTAGACAAGATGCTAGTAGATGGTGATGGGAGTAGTCTAGTTACGAACGACGGAGTTACTGTAATTGAGACTGCTAGAGTTGAGCATCCTACTGCAAGACTGCTGATTTCGGCCTCTTCATCACAGGACAAAGCTGCCAGAGATGGCACCACATCTACAGTCGTCCTGACTGCAGAGTTACTGCAGAATTCTCTGGAGCTAGTTAGGATGGGGGTTCATCCATCTACTATAATCAATGGGTATTTACTGGCTGAAAGGGAGTCAATTTCTGAGCTTGAGAGAGTATCAAGAGAGACTATTTCTCCTGATGAGATGAAATCAGTAATCTCCACTACTTTAGCCGGGAAGATAAGTAGTGCATTGGCATCCCATATCACGGATATCGCATTGGAGGCCGCCGAGATACTTTCAGAGGAGAATGGGGGCGATGATCTGGAAAGATTGAGAGTCAAGAGGCTCGAGGTTAGTGGAGGACTATCGACAGACAGTACTTTGATCAAAGGACTAATGATAGCGAAAACAAGGGTCGATATGGGGACCCCTAGATCTTCTGGAGAAGGGACGATAGCCATCATAGATGGTGGTTTGGAAAATGCAAAGTTGGAAATGGAAGCTGAGATAGAAGTAAGTAGTCCCGGTGTTCTCAGAGATTTCCATGAGAGATCTATTGCTAATCTCAGGAAGTCAGTTGATCATCTTTCATCACTAGGCGTAGATCTCCTCATTGTCAGAGATGGAGTCTCTGATGAAGCAGTGCCAATGTTGTCTGATAAGGGAATCACATCTTACAGGAGATTTGAGAGAATCGACCTGGAGATTCTTTCTAGGATCACAGGGGCGCGAATTATCAGAGACCCTCTGCGAATATCGGAGGAAGATCTTGGTACTTTCACCAATAGGGAAGAGGAGTCGATTGCTGGGGTGACTCATACGACTATCGAAGGTCCCGAACGAGGGGCCCTGACCGTAGTCTTCAGAGGGACCTCTCCACACATCAGAGAAGAGGTCATGAGGGCTTTTGATGATGCTATGGGCGTCTCATTCAGAATGGTCAGGGACTCAAGAGTTGTTCCTGGAGGCGGGGCAATACAAATCCATCTTGCTAGGCACATTAGGGCGTTTGCCCTAGGGAATCCTGGACGTGAGCAATTGGCAATAGAAGGATATGCAGCAGCTCTTGAGGTCATTCCTAGAGCTCTGGCTGAGAATGCAGGGCTGGACCCGATAGATGTGGTTCTAGATTTATCTGCTGCGCAGGCATCTGATCAAAATAATGGATCTTGGATTGGGCTTGATGCCACTACGGGAAGGAAGGTCAGAATGGATGAGATCGGAATCTTCGACCCTCTGTTTGTTACAAGTCACTCGATCTCTGGTTCCACAGAGGCCGCGATCAGTATTCTGAGAATCAATGATGTGTTGTGGGCAAAGCAGGATCCAACAACTCCTGATTGGAAAGATGAAGAGGATCAAGAAGACTGATTTTTTCTTAGATTATCTATCATCTCATCGACCATTCTGTCTAAATCGAATTCCGCCTGCCATCCCCAATCTTTCTTGGCTGGGCCATCATCTATGTCATCAGGCCAAGAGTCTGCCACTTCTTGTCTGAAGTCTGGATTGAAATCACATGTGAATTCAGGAATCCTCTCAGAGATCTTATCGGCCAATTCACCCGCGGTGAATGAGATGCCTCTGACATTGTAACCGGCTCTAGAAGGGCCCAATCTGCTCCCATCCACCTCCATTAGACATTCAGTGGCCCTAATTGCATCATCAATATACATCATTGGAAGTCTCGTATCCTCACTAACAAAGCAATCGTAATGCCCGTCCTTAACTGCCGCATGGAAGATATCAACAGCATAGTCCGTGGTTCCTCCACCGGCGGGGGCCCTCCATGATATCAAGCCTGGGAACCTAAGGCCCCTGATGTCAACCCCATATTGCTTGAAGTAGTTCATCCCTAAGACTTCTCCAGTTACCTTTGTTTTGCCATATATTGTGGTTGGGTTAAGGGGGGTTTTCTGGGAGGCAATATTTGGAGAGTCGGGTCCGAAAACAGCTATTGATGACGGGGCGAAAACCTTCAGTCCGAAATCCCTAGCTGCTTCTAATACACTGACAGTGCCACCGACATTGACTCTATGGCAAAGGTCGGGATTCTTCTCTCCTGCTGCAGATAATATCGCTGCAAGATGGAATACTGTCCCTATTCCCTCGTCTAGCACGATTTTCTCCAGTGCTTCTCCATCCAAAACGCTAAGATTACAAAATGGCCCGTCCGGAAAGTAAGATTCTTCGCTAGGTTCCCTGATATCTGTCGCCAAAACAGTATCTTTGCCGTACTTATTCCTAAGCGCAGAAACCAGTTCAGTTCCTATCTGACCCAATGCTCCTGTGACTAGTATTCTGTCCCCGGGCGGCTCGGCCATGAAACTCCCCAAAGCTGGAGCTACTTGGTCATTGATGTCCAATATTGACCAATTGTTGTCCCAATGTTGATATGCGAGGCACAATGGCTTCAGACCCCGTTGATTACATGAAGTATGTCGTAGTTACGGGCGGAGTCCTGTCAGGATTGGGTAAAGGAGTGACTGCTAGTAGCATAGGGGTTCTCCTAAAATCGGCTGGATTGAGGGTGACTTCGATTAAGATCGATCCGTATCTGAATAGTGACGCTGGAACTATGTCCCCATTCGAACATGGGGAGGTATTCGTCCTCGATGATGGAGGCGAAGTGGATCTTGATTTGGGAAATTATGAGAGGTTTTTGGATGTAGCTCTGACGAGGGACAACAATATCACTACCGGAAAGGTATATGCCAATGTAATCGAGAAGGAGAGAAGGGGCGACTATCTCGGAAAGACGGTTCAGGTAGTTCCCCACATCACCAATGAGATTCAAGAATGGATAGAAAGAGTGGCTCACGTCCCAGCAGATGGTTCATCTGAGACTCCTGATGCATGCGTGATAGAGTTAGGAGGGACAGTTGGAGACATTGAAAGCGCCCCATTTATCGAAGCGTTACGACAATTCCAGTTTAGGGCGGGTAAAGGAAACGTCTGCTTTGTGCATGTTAGCTTGGTTCCAGTAATGGGACCAGTTGGTGAGCAGAAAACAAAGCCTACTCAGCATACAGTGAAAGAATTAAGGGGATTGGGAATAATTCCCGATATTCTGGTTTGCAGATCAGAGAAACCTCTTGATTCTGAGACGAAGTCAAAATTGGCCGCATTCTGTCATGTGGGTGAAGATGCAGTTGTTTCCGCGCATGATGTTTCCAATCTCTACCAGATTCCAATTTCTCTCTTCGAACAATCCGTCCTAGGCAAAGTGTCGAGTCATTTGGGCTTTGAAGTTCCACAGAATTTACCAATTCTAGATGAATGGAAGGAGATGGCGGATAAAGTGGATACTCTTGAGGATCAAGTTAGAATTGCTATGGTGGGAAAATATACCGGGCTTTCCGACTCGTACCTCTCTGTGATAAAAGCTCTACAGCATAGTGCATTCGCCGTTGATAGAAAATTGATAATAGATTGGATAGAGTCTGCTGATCTAGATCCAAATGACAGGACGGACAGGTATGAAGAAGCTTGGAGAATCTTGAAGGAGGCGGATGGGATTTTGGTACCAGGAGGGTTTGGTAATCGTGGCGTCGAAGGTAAGATTGCTGCGGCAAATTATGCTAGAGTCAATAGGGTCCCATATCTTGGAGTATGTTTAGGCTTACAGATAGCAACCATAGAGTTCTGTAGAAATGTTCTGAATTTGCACGGGGCTAACTCCGCTGAGTTCGATGAGGAAGCCCCGGTACATGCGGTAGTTTTCATGCCTGAAATTTCCAAGACACACATGGGAGGGACAATGAGATTAGGCTCGAAGCCCACTCCATTCTTAGTAGATGATTGCAAGATCAGGAGATTGTATGGGGATGTGGATTATGTGGACGAGCGTCATAGGCATCGCTACGAGGTTAACCCTGATCTGATTGATAGAATTGAGTCTTCGGGACTGAAGTATGTTGGAAAGGATGAGACTGGTAAGAGGTGTGAGATTATGGAACTTGAAGGGCATCCGTATTATGTCGGCACTCAATATCATCCAGAGTTCAAATCTAGACCGGGGAGGCCGAGCCCTCCGTTCCTAGGCCTTCTGAAAGCTGCGTGTGGACAAGAAATCTAGTAGATTAAAATATTATTTCGCTTATTGTGGTTCGTGCGATGTCTGGGAGTGGACTTGGGAGGTAGTGGCTTCAGGCTAGGGGCCTTTGAAGTGGAAACTGGTATTCCTTGTAGCGGATGGAAGAATGTTCCACACGAGGGATGCACGCGACCATCAAGCATAGTTCCCAGAATCATAGATTCGATACAGGATCTTGGATGGAGCGGACCGATTGGAGTAGGTTTTCCAGGAGCCGTATCCAAGGATAGGATATTGACAGCACCCAACCTTGGGGATGATTGGTTAGATTTTGACCTCAAGGAAGAGCTGAATGATTTCCATCATGGACATTTTACCATGATTAATGACTGTGATGCAGTCGCCATAGCCGAATATAATCTAGGATCCAGTAGAAATAAATCTGGGACAATATTGACTATAACAATAGGAACAGGAATCGGTACCACAATACAAAATGATGGGGATATGATTCCAAACTTGGAGTATGGGAGGCTTCCTCATCCAAGAATGGAGGGGCCTCTTGAATCCCATATTTCTGCTCGTTCTAGGAAAGAAGAAAAATTATCACTTCAGCAGTGGGCTGAGAGATTTCAAGAGGGATTAGAGTTTCTTGAAAATTTGACAGAACCGGATATGATTGTCCTTTATGGTGGTATTTTAGAGCACTGGGATACATTCTCTGGTTTGATTTCCAGTAACGTGAAAATTGAGCCTGCCCAATTTGGTGCTGAAGCAGGTGCTCTTGGAGCTGCAATTGCAGTCTCTAAATTGTGATGCATCAGAAAGAGATATTGGGAGACTGCCGGTAAATCAGCAGCAACTATCGGAATGGCTATCTTGAGCGCAGAAGCAAGTCTTTGCCGGAACAATATCGGCTCTAGAACTTCTTTCTTTGAAAAGAGAGGTTACCTCTTCGAGCTCTCCTGAGGAGTCTCCTCTTGCTTCCAAGCACAATTTCAGTCCTAGAAGCCCCCACATGTTATCTTTCCAGAGTTCTATATCCTCACGGTATACTTGTTCCGCTTCCTCGACATGTCCCTGCTCCAGAAGTAGAGCCCCCAAGATATGTCGAACTGGTTGCATCTGACCCCATGGTTCGTTGTAAGCCAGATTTAGAGATAGATCAACTCCTCTACGTAGCTCATCGAATGCTTTGGAGAAATCGAATGATTCTCCATTGGCCTTAGCCAGAAACTGCCTTCGGTACTCAATCTCGGCTTCAAGGATGGAAGCGTTGACGTTCAGTATCGAGGGGCCCTCTGACGGGTCTTGATACATGAAATTGTTATGCATAACTCTTCCCTCAAGTGCTGGATTACTGAGGGCCTCTACGAACAAAGCCTGCTCTGCCTCGGCTTCCGGGACCATTCCCTTTGATGCATAAGCGACCCCTCTTGCGTAGTGCTGAGTTGCAATAGTTGCAGGGAACACATCCTTGTCAGAATACATTGGCTCTTCCAATATCTCATCCCATTTGCCAAATCTAATCATGACATGCCATGGCATTGTAACGTATGATTCCAAGAAGATTGCCCCCATCGGAATAATTCCAGCGAGCATGAACTGAACGCCTGAGTTTTCATCTCCTGCTGGGAGTGTACTTACGGCCTTTCTGGCATATTTCAAAGCAGTTTCATACTGTCCATCAAACATCGCACACCATACAACGAAGTGATGGTTGTGCATCCTGTAGAACTTGTAAAACTGGGATTCGTTGCCGGTGATTTCAACATATCTATCATCAGCTTCCACAGCAGCAATGTTGCAATCAATCGCCTCCTTCCATTGACCTACCCAAGCATCAATATGCGAAGGCATGTGAACCAAGTGCCCCAAACCTGGCATTAGATCCCTAAGAACATCGGCAGCGGGTAGGGCCCTCTCTGGAAATGGGGAAAGTTCCAAGGCATGACAATAGAGGTGGCATAGAGCTGGGTGAGTCTTTGCCTCCTCGCTATTCTCGAACGCTTGCTCCAGAATCTCAACCAAAAGTAGTGTATTGTCGTCAGCGGGGGAAATCTCTCCTGATTTTGTGTCTTTGTCCCACAATTGCCACGCTTTAAGATTCATCAGAGCTTCGACATAGATTGCAGTTACATCAAGATCCCCTTCATATTTTTCATACAAGGGAGCCATTGCTTCGGCGAAAGCTACGTTAAGTTCTGGACTATTCCCCATGTTTAGTACTGAAGGATCGGCTGCATCTCTTGCTTCCTCGGAGTGTCTCTTGGAAAGAGCTACGATCAGATCTTGTTCGAGCTCTGAGCAGTTGTCTTTCAAGGACATGGCCTTCTGAATTGGGTCATGTCCGGAGCCTAGTCCGGGGGTCCAGTTGTAGTTTGAAGATACGCAATAAGCAATTCCCCACCATGCCATAGCGCATTCTGGGTCTATTTCAGCGCACTTAGAGAAGCAAGCAATTGCTTCCTCGTGATTGTAGTTCAACATGTGACCGTGCGCAAGAGCGAACATCTTTCTCGATTCTTCACTTGAGCAAGTTACTCTCTTCGCGAACGAATAATTACTTTCATCTCCAAAATCATACAACTCAGGTGCTATATCCATGGTACATCGGAAAAGGCAAGACGTATAACTTGAATCCATTAAACATCAGAAAAACATTCTTTCAGTCTACCGATACAGGGAGTATTCGAGTTGTTCTGTATCCTTGCAATACCTTGAGATACTTTTTTCTTGAAAATTCTTCATCCATTTCGGGATCTCCAGTTTCAACTCTGAGAGTTCTAAGAGTGAGCATTTTTGCGGGTGTGACGATTCCTAATACCCTATCTGCCCCGACTATCCTGAGTACCTCTGGTGACAATTGCAGGTTTCCCCTTCCTATCAGGAAACCCTGTCCCCCCATAGGGGATAGCAAGAGTGTTACTTCACCAGTATGCATCTGCAGGTAGTGGATAATTTCCTGCTCATTTAAGTCTGAAGCGACAACACTGTTTCCCTTCGAGATATCGATTCCGAGAGTATTCAATTCAAAGCCTAGATTGGAGCCAATTGCCCTCAGGGTACCTCCTGAGCCCCAAATAATCATCATATCCTCATCAAGAAGTGTGTCTCTAATGTGATCAGAAAGGCCCTCAATTACCTCTTCCTCTCCAGATGCTTCTACCCTCATCTTCGAACCCTGCATCCATCGGGGACTTGCAGGTGTGATGGCCTCGGCATAAAGCCTGACAACCCATTTCCCTTGCCTGTAGAGTTCTTCGTCGAGGTCCAGTACTTCTGTAGATGACAAGAGAAGGTCTTGGTTTAGCCAAGCACTGAGAACTTCAGCTGCTGCTTTAGGAGAGGATGCAAAGCAACCGGAATGCATCTTGACACCAGTAGGAACACCAATAATCGGCAGGTTTGGCTTCCCATATTTAGACAGAGCAGAAACGACATCCCTGGTTGTTCCATCTCCTCCTGCATACAAGATTAAGTCTACTTCTGATTCTATCATGCACTTGACTGCTTGATTGGTGTCATCTGCATGTGTGACATCCGAAGAAGAGTGGATAGTGAATATGGGAGATAGATCTTGTGGCATCCAATGGGTTCCCATCCTTCCTTCACTGACAAACCAGTCAATTTCCAGATTCTCCCCCCTTGTGATATTTCTAAAGTGTTCCAGCATGAGCCTCATCCTAGGTCCAGATCGATCTTGCGCCCCCATTTTTCTAGCGATTTCCGCTTGGCCATCGGAACCCTTCAGACCCAGCCTTCCCCCAAGGCCAGCATCTGGATTCACTAGCAGGCCCAGCCTTACCATAGCATGGCCAGGGGGGGACTGGTCTTATCGCTTCGTAATTTATGGGCTGAAAAAAATCAATGCGGAGGATATTCAAAGAGAATAATTGACTATTATTCAGCTATATGGATAGACGCCTTCAAACGGTATTGCTGAACCGGCAGGATACAGGAGGCGGTTTCGATGATATCTGTTGAACTGAACGACGGGGAAGTCCATGAGTATGCAACAGGAATTTCTGTAGGGGAAGTCATCGCTAATGTCCATGGTAGAAAATCTGGGGCTGTCGCTGCACTGGTCGATGGTGTTGAAAGAGATATGAGTCATGAGTTGGATGGAGACTGTACGGTCCTTCCTATCCTCGGAGATTCACCAGAAGGCCTGTATATCCTGAGACACTCTTGTGCCCACCTACTCGCACAGGCGGTCACTGAGATTTTTCCAGAGGCAAAACCTACAATCGGGCCTCCGATAGAACATGGTTTCTACTATGACTTCCACATGGATTCTATTTCTGAGGAAGACCTCAAATCAATTGAGAAGAGGATGAAAGAGCTAGTCAAAATGAATTTGCCAATTTTGAGAGAAGAATATGACAATGAAGAGCTGCGCTCGATGTTTGGCCATAACAAGTTCAAGCTTGAGATAATGGATGACAAAATCGGTCATGACATCGGATCCTCGGCCTACCGTCAAGGAGAATTCATAGATCTTTGTCGTGGCCCCCACGTTCCTTCTACTTCCCATCTTAGATGGTTCAAGTTGACAAGTACCAGCACAGCTTACTGGCGGGCAGATAGCAAGCGTGAAACTCTAGTCAGAATTTACGGCATGTGCTACGCGACCAAGGAAGGCCTGAAACTTCGTCAGCAGCAGATTGAGGAAGCGGCAAAACGTGATCACAAGAAGATCGGGAAGGAGATGGAGCTGTACATGATTGACGAGAAGATTGGCAAGGGCCTGCCAGTCTGGCTTCCAAACGGTGAGACCGTTAAATCGGAAATAGAAAGATACGCCGTCGAAACAGAAGAAGCCTATGGATATCAGAGAGTCACTACTCCGGTTTTAGCAAAGCAGGAGTTGTTCGAAATCAGCGGACACCTCCCCCATTATGCTGAAGGCATGTACCCCCCTATGGAAATGGATGATGGGACCTATTACCTAAAGGCGATGAACTGTCCTATGCATCATCTGGTTTTTAACAACAAAAAGCGGAGTTATAGAGATTTGCCGGTTAGAATCGCTGAATATGGGACAGTGTATCGAAACGAGCTTTCAGGGACCTTGGCAGGACTTCTCAGGGTCCGCATGCTCTCAATGAATGACGCGCACATTTACTGCACCCTAGATCAGGTAGCTGAGGAAGTTAGGGCGAATGTGCAGATGGTAAATGACTACTACAGAACCTTCGGATTCGAGAACTTCCACCTCCGTCTGTCACTTTGGGATCCAGAAAAGACTGAGAAATACATAGATCAGCCAGAAAACTGGGAGTCCACACAAAGTCATCTGAGAGCTATTCTTGAGGATATTGGCGTACCGTTTGTCGAGGCCGTGGGAGAAGCTGCTTTCTATGGCCCGAAGATAGATATTCAGTTTACTACCGCTCTTGGAAGGGAGGAGTCCATGTCCACAATTCAGTTGGACTTCGCAGCCAAGGATCGCTTCGAACTTAGTTACAAGGACGAGAATGGAGAGGAGAATGGAGAGGTTTTCGTGATCCATCGTGCCCCTCTATCTACTCATGAGAGATTTGTCGCCTTCCTCACGGAGCACTGGGCAGGAAACTTCCCCACGTGGCTATCTCCAATTCAGGTCCAGATAATCACTATCTCTGAGAAACATAAGGTACATGCAGCAACGGTTGCAAACAAGCTCTATGAATCAGGGGTAAGGGTCAAGGTTGATGATTCAGACAACACTGTGGGCAAGAAGATTAGAACTCACAGGAAAATGAGGCCCGCCTACATGGTAATCGTCGGAGACGAAGAGACTGAGAATGGTACTGTGTCTATCAGGTCTAGGGCTGGTCAACAGCTAAATGGCGTTCCATTGGATGATTTTGTCGCAGGAATTTTTACTGAGATTACAACACGTGACAAGAATCTCTCGTTGATTCCATCGGAGTGAGACAGTTGACTTCCCGTTCCAGCGGCCGTTCACCAATGACAGTACTATTTCTGGTCGTCTTGGTGGATATGCTCGGATTTACAATTGTGATTCCATTCCTCACCTATTTTATTCAGGATTTAGCATCGGGACAGGGGATCAATGATGTTGGAAGTAGAGATTTCTGGGTAGGTGTAGTGATTGCGGTCTACTCGCTGGCACAATTCCTGTTTACCCCGATTCTAGGGTCGATAAGCGATAGGCTGGGGAGGAGGCCTGTCATAATGTTCGGACTTGTCTCAAACTCGATTTTTTTCATCGTTTTTGGACTCTCCAACAGCTTAGAGATGGCGATTGCCGCGAGATTCCTTTCGGGTGCTGGGAATGGGAACATTGCAGTAGCAAGAGCTTACATTGGAGATATCAGTACATATGATTTGATCCCTAGGAGAATGGGGATGCTGGGTGCCGCCTTCGGGTTGGGATTCATGATTGGCCCATTCATTGGAGGGTTACTGTCTGATCCTGCAGCAAGTATTGGGGGCTACTTTGATTCAGCCTTCTGGAGAAACAACGAGTATCTGCTTCCATGCATGTTTTCCAGTCTATTGTCATTGATTTCTCTTGCTCTGGCTTTCTTCTGGCTGGAAGAGAGCTTGGATAAAGATTCCAGAGCAGAAACCGTTTCTGATGGGAGCCTTGACAAGTTGAGTGAAACCTTCTCAAATATTTTTGGAGTTCTCAAGATTCCTGTGATCTCTACCTTGGTTTTAGTTAATTTTCTGTTCCTTATGGCCTTCAGTATGATGCATGGAACTTTCATACTTTTCACAGCTATGTCCGTAGATAGCGGAGGTTTGGGATGGAGTGAAATGGAGAATGGGTGGATTTTCGCTTTCATCGGCCTTCTAGGAGTTATCATCCAGGGAGGGCTTATCGGACCGCTTACTGACAGGTTTGGAATGAGTAAGCTAATGATGATTGGAACCGTTCTATGTGGGTTCGGGATTGCAAGTCTCCCCTATGTCCCCCCAGATGCCTCTTGGCTGATACTTGGCTCATCAGCTGGACTCGCAATAGGAAATGGTCTCTTCTCACCAACTCATTCTTCCCTACTGACATTCGAAGCAAACAAGGGAGGTCATGAGCTTGGACTCGTTATGGGCGCGCAGGAAGGATATGGTGCCTTAGCCAGAATACTCGGCCCCCTTCTGGCAGCTTACCTCTGGTCAATAACAGTAGAAGGAGATGGAATCTGGACTTTCCATACTTGCTTCAGGGTAGCGGGTTTGATTTTCATATTGGCAGCGGCACTGCAATTGACCCTGAAACTAGAAGTTGACAAAGATGATGAAAATCCAATAATTCAGAATTAGATTAGCCCCAATTGTAATCAATGGAAAGGCATCTCATCACTCATGGAATGTATGGCATCGAGATGTTCCTCGTTGGCCATCGAAGGGGAATTATTCTGCCATGAACACATCCACATGACAGGTGAAGTTGATCCAATGGAATGCCCTAGAGGGTGTGGTCCAATGCTGTACAAACAGGACAGTTGGAATAATGGGGCATTATGGATTCTTGGCTCTCTAATTCCAATGTTCTGGGTAGAGCAAATGCCTCTATTAGCAGTGGCGGGCTGTGTATCGATTCTCGCCTATGGGCATTCCTTGCACAAGAAGAATGCAGACTACAGATTCAGCTGTAAAAAATGTGAGGGAGTACTACTTGACAACAAAACACTATCCTCTGTAAAGAATAATTACGTCTCAGATATATCAGAAAAATTGATCTCAGAGCTGGATAATTCCATTGAGTCGAGCGAGGTAAAGTGCCCGGGATGCGAAGTTAATATGGCGAGGATTCCCATATCATACGTTTTACCGGACACTGGTACTGGGATTTTGGTAATCGATCTCATTAAAGCAGTGGTTCCAAACACGATGAATCTTTTAGAGCTCGATGGATGTAGGGATTGTGGTTTGATATGGTTCGATAAGGGCGAGATTGCCAAAATTGGAAACAGTCAGACCTTGAGAGGGGAGCACTTCGGTGAGTCTGGGAAGGGATGGTACTCAGAAAGCCGTAAATCAAAGCGTGCTTTCGAAGGTATGGACATCAAAAGAGATGATGGGAGAATATTAACTACGCATCCCGGGCACTTTACGACAATTAGAAAGGCATCCCCTAACCGTCACTCAAAAAAGAATTTTACATACTGTTCTGTGGATGGATGCAATGCTCTGGCCTTCAGAAATCTGGAATACTGTCACAGACACAAGTAACTGCCCATCTAGATCCATACGTCGTTGGAAGCAGTCAGATTGCTAGTGGCATTTCCTGTATTCAGCACCCCTTTTGGCTCCACTAACATTACTTTACACTCTTCAAGTGCATATGGCTTGTGATTTACACCCTTTGGGACCACATACATCTCCCCCTCATTTAGCTCTATGACCTCGTCCTCTAGTTCTATGAACATTGATCCCTCAAGTATGATGAATGCCTCGTCCGTATCGGCGTGATTGTGCCAAACGAAATCGCCCTTTATCTTGACAAGTTTGAACTGGTAGTCATTCATCTCAGCAATCACTTTGGGCGACCAATGATCGGAGAAATGTGAGAGCTTCTCAGTGAAATTGACTTTGGCCATGTCAGACAACCAACCTATCGTAACAGTAAGGGCAATATTCCTCTAATGAGTACCTTTCGGATTCTAGATCGTCTGGAGAAAGAGGCTCCCTGCACTTGAAGCACATTTGATGGTCAGACTCCAGGAGGTTCTTGTCCAACGATACTCTTTGGTCGAAAACGAAGCAGTCCCCTTGCCAATGTTCTCCACCGGTCTCCTTGAAGTATCCAAGTACTCCGCCTTTGATCTGGTAAACTTCGTTCCACCCTTGGTCCTCCATTACAATACTTGCTTTCTCACATCTAATCCCGCCCGTGCAGAACATCACCACCGGAGTGGATTTATCATAATCCAATCTCCTCACAGCATCGGGAAATTCTCTGAAGGACTTGATGTCGAGATCCACTGCATTCTCAAAAGTTCCAACTCTGAGCTCATAGTCATTTCTTGTATCAAGGACAACGACTTCCTTGCCTTCATCAAGCCATCTCTTGAACTCATTTGGATCAATGTATTTGGCCTCTTTTTCTACAGGTCTAATTTCATCCATACCTAGGGAAATGATCTCCTTCTTGAGACGAACGAGCATTCTCCGGAACGGCTGGTAATCAGAGTGTGAGATGTGCATAGGAATACCGATTAGCCGAGGGTCCTCTTCTAGAAATGAGATGAATCCATCTATAGCTTCCTGAGTTCCTGCAAGAAAGAAATTTATTCCATTGTGACTGAGAAGAATCGTCCCCTTTAGTCCAAGACTAATGCACTTCTCTCTGAATGGAGATCTTAGAGAATCCCTATCCGGGAGATCTAAGAATCTGTATCCAGAGATATTAACGAACATTGAATCCCTCAAGATGCCTCTGATAGCCACTTCTTCATAGTGCATGACTGACACACCGGCCTAGAAGTCGGCTCTCCGCAAATAGAACAGCTGCTTATGTTACCATTCGGATCGGGATGCACAACTCTGTGTATCTCTCTTATCTGATCAAGAGAGTGAAGAAGTCCGTGTCTAGCTCCGGGAGTGAGTGACTCGAGCTGTGCCACAATAGCCCTACTCTGCTGTCTCTGGGCACCAGGGGCGTGTGGGCAGTCTCCATGATGGATTGGTAGACTATTGACGATCGCAAATGCGTGTATCTCTTGCTCTGGAATCCACCTTAGAGGAACTATTCTTGGAACCATCCCCTCAATTGGGGAAGATGTGTGTGGAGCTAGTCTAACTGATCTCTCAATCTCTCCTTTTTGGAGATTCATTAGAATTGACTGAGCCATATCATCGAGATTATGACCTAATGCCATAACATCGGCACCCACTTTGTCTGCCAAGGCATTGAGGCTTTGTCTTCTAAAAACTCCACAGAAAGAACATGGCATCATCCCACTGGCCTCATCGTTGAGCTCGCCCATTGCAGGGATTTTTGACACAACCTCGTCCATCCTATCATATCCCATTTCTTCATAGCTCAGTGTAACGAAGTCAACACCTAGGTCCTCCGAAAGACTCCTCGCACACTCCAGAGAGGGAGATCTGTATCCGTCAATTCCCTCATCAACGCAACCTGCCACGAGTCTCACATCCCTCCTCCCCCCGATAATGTCTTTCATCATAGTCAGAAGGACGGCTGAGTCCTTTCCTCCGGACACTGCAATAAGGACCACGTATGGACTTCCGTCGGTTTTCCTAGCATCTTTTGGGAGAGTGAGTTGCCTCCTGAGCTCCTTTGACGTTCTTCTTCGAATAGAGTCTGAGAGGTGCTTGCCACAGAGATGTTGCCCGCTGTATGGCTGGTGGACAACAGCCGGGAGCTTGCATCGGCTGCAACTGGTTACCGATATTGCCTCCCCCATATAGTTGCCCGGGAGTGTTCAAGACTTGAACCCAGTGCGAGTCCGTAGGCTACGATTTAGGGCATTTTTGATAATGTAGGAATTTTTCAAAGGGGCGATGGAGGGAAGTGGGACATTGATGGATAGGCCAATTGTCAGAGGAGAAAATCATTCTTCGCTACCGGAAAGACTTGTGATACTATTCATCCTATTGGGAGTGTTGGCTTCTTACGATGAAATTAATGAGTTTGTTCAATCAACCTCAGGAGTGGCTTCTGAAATACTTACTATTTTCTTACTTATCATAATGGTACCATTGTTGTCAGATTGGCTGTTCAGAGTCATATCTTCCATTACTGGAATGAAATAGTCAAGACTCGCTCGATCTGAACCTCATTAGTGTAGACTCAACAATTCCAGTGACTCTCTGCCAAGGAAGTATAAATCTCATACCGGCAACAACAATCAAGAAAAGTCCTGCAGAAATTACCTTTCCATAGGTCAGTTGTAACTCGAGTGACTCTCTAACTTGTCCGGCCCATTGACCGCCGGACAAAGCACTCACTGTTGATATCAGGAAGTCATCGAATTCTAGAGCTATGGCCGTGGTTATCGAGACTAAGGCCATCACGCCGATAAGATGGGCAATGTGTCCGTTCAGAACGTTATTGAATTGTCTAACGTACTCTGGATCTCTTCTAGCCTCACCTGGCAACATGGATGCGTATTCCATGTTAGAAATTACTGCTGACCCAGATTCTAGGTACACCAGTAGTAGTATAGCTACTGCCAGAAGGTTAAGTGAAAGCGGGGATACCAATCCGCCGAATAAGGTCGCCTCGCCTATTTGCGCAGGTAGAGGCGATAGCCCTAAGTCTACTGACTCGGTTATGCCCTCAAAGGTAAGAATCGCATGGATACCTATTATGGTCAGATAATATCCTATTGTCCATGTCAGAAGCTTTCTAGAGAGTCCCCATATTCCCATTAGTCCAGAGAGTATTGGTGCGAAAACAATGCCGAGGAAAACTAACTCAAAGATGAATAAGACGGGTTTTGAGAGATATTCCAGATGATTCAATTCATCTGCTGATCCCCAAGGAAGATGGAAACCATAGCTCGATATTGCTGCGATCCACGATACCGCAAATGGTAGAAGGCCCCATGCTAGCATGCCACCTATTAGCAATCTTCTGATATTCCTGCTAATGCTTTCTTTGGCCGTTAGTGTATAAATCCAAATTGCAGTAAGGATCGCGCAGAGTATCAGAGGCGCTAGAAGAGTCATATTTCCGGTCTGATCCAGTCCATGGATTGCATCTGGGAGAACTAGAGACCCTGTTTGCTCTCTAAACCAAATCAATCCCCTTGTATGCTCATAGGATGGACACCAGTAATTCGAGCCCTCCGAATATGACTCGACAAAGGACTCTGAACACGATCCATAAAGCTTGATCATCCTGTTCATCAAAGCTAGGAGGGCAGCAGTAGAAACTAACTGGAGGAAGATAATTTTCCATCTCTTACGGAGCTTGGATATCTCAAGGGATTGATTATCAGGAATTGTATTTTTTGCCATATTTATTCCACCTATCCCAAATTAATCTGTAGTAGTGCCTGTGATAGTTCTACATCAGGAGTCCAATCAATCACTTTCGCACCATATCCAGCTATTGCAGTTAGTCTATTCTGCCTCTCCAATTTCAGAACCTCGTATGACATTCTCGGAATTCTACTAACCAGTCTTTCCAAATCTATGCTACTGGGAGATAAAACGATTACCTGGTGCCCCTTTCCAGAAAGGCTTCTGATGGCTGGAAGAGTTGTGCCATCTCCCTCTAGGCTGCTGATAATGAAAACTGGAGAGCCCCTACTTATCCTTGGAGATAATGCATTGGTCACGGCTTGAAGAGGCATGGAGCCCTTTGACTGCACTGATGCAAGGCCGCTCAGGATCTTGAAGTACTGCTTATCTCCAGTTTCCGGGGGCAGATAGTCCATTCTTGATCCATAAGTTACAAGAGAAACTGAGTCCCTTCTTTTTAGGAAATAGTTAGACACTGATGCAGCGGCTACCGTGCCCATCTCAAGTGGATTCTTCAGAACGGTTCCAATCCTTGAAACATCACGGGTATCAACAATCACGAAGACGTCAGTGACTGCATCTCTAGTCTTCTCATTCACCATCATCTCCCCGGTCCTAGCTAGGGCCTTCCAGTTGATTGAACGGAATGAGTCGCCGGGGAGGTATTCTCTGAGAGCGTAGAATTCCATACCTGGCCCGGGGGTCTTTAGAGTGGTTGCCCCCGAGTACATCTTGGGCACATCAGATCTCAGAAGCGCGTCTTCAATATCTCTAATCTGAGGGAATACTGTAATGTCTGATCGATCGTCTACCTTTGTTTCACTTACAAATAGATTGAATGCATTCCGATACCTCACTGATACCGGACCGACAGTGTAATGCCCCCTGAGAGGGCACCTCACTACATACTTCATCGTCGCAGACTGGCCCGGGCCCAGATTCATCCTCATCTGATTTATTCCCTTCCTCATCTTCATTTCATGAGGGACGTTATCGAATAGCTCTAGTTGCTGAGTTCTTCGATAAGAATTGTTGGTGATAGTCAATGAAATTACAATATCATCTCCCTTGTATACATTTGTAGCTGAAGTCTCTCTCCTGATTGTTAGATCAGAATGGCCAGAGACCCAGCCATTTATGGCCAGCATAGAGATGAAAGAAAGACCAATTATCATTAATTGGAAATTGGAAATCATCATTCCGACAAGAATCAAGCTTATGCCACTAGTGAGCATTATTGCAGCCTTTCTTGTCCACAAATTAGACACCTCCTTCCGTATCAGTAGCTCCCCACTCTTTGATTCTCTTCACGATACCGACTAGTTCATCTGCCTTGTATCTCCTGTCATTGAAGATGAAGTCTGTCAAGACCTTGTCATCTACCATCTTCTGTAGCTCGGATGCAGGGAGGGCATCGAATTCTTCCCTGGACATTGCATTGACATTCCTGATACGGGTCAGAAGGACCTGTCTGATTTTCTCTGGCCTCTGGTAGTACTCATACCTCCTTGCATCTCCGAACCCATAATAGATTATCCTGAAAACATGCCTCCATTCATCTGGATCCTCTTTCCTGATTAAAACTGCCTCGAGGGATATGAAAAGACCGAGGAACAATATTAGCATCGCCATCCAGTCATTTGTGAAGTAGATGAGTAGGTAGTATAGAAGATTGTAAGTATCGCCTCCAATATTTGATTGCTGATGTCTGCTTTCATCAAAAATTACTATGGCATTATCACTAGCCTGAGTGCTAGAGTTTCCAATCAGAAGTGCTTCGGCAATGATATCCAAAGCCCACTTTCGATTATCGTTATCGGGAACTAATTCTGAGTATTCTGGGTCGAAATCTGGGTTATAGAGGGAATTTATCAGAAGTGAGCCGTCAGAAACGAAGTGGACCCTCCCTGAGTCGGGATCTACACAAAGTCGATCGAAACAATATCTGACATAAACTGCAAAGGGCCCCTGTTCGTCATCCTCAATTCCTGCTGCCTCGAACCCGACCGTCAGATTACCGTCGTCATTGGTATCAAGATATGAATCTAAAGTCGATCTGCCTATTGCATACCTATTCTCCACTGGATTGTATGAACTGTCCTTCTCAAAAGCTGAAGGGCCATTAGTCAACATATTGTATCCCTCTGAGAAATCCCAAGAAGAGGTAGCAGAGTCGAATCTGTGAGAGCACAGTCCAGCATCACCCAAAGAGATTCCAGATGTGGTAATTGCTGGGTCTTGTGGATTTAGATCTAGAAGATCAATGACGCCGTCTGAATCGGAATCCTTCAGACATGGATTTACTGAAGATAGCGAACCGGAATTGGTTGTGAAATTGTAGGCCGATGAGGAGTTGACCCAAACATAGTTGTAATCCAATTCATGGGCATAGGCTTGTCCATCATAGAGCCTATGACCAGAATAATCCAAACCAAATTGTCTGGCCAGTTGAGCGGAGTAACCAAAGTCATCCATCAAAATTACGGTTCCCCCTCTCTGGACAAAATTTTCAATTGCCAGAATCTCAGAGTTGGTGTAACCATCGCTCTCGGTTAATTCAATGACGCTCTCATCACCGGTAAATCTTGGGAGTGAAATTGTATCCCTCTCAACACCTGAGACGATGAAAACCGCTTCCTCGGGATAGTCTATCTCACTGAGCAGTAGTGGACTGGAAACAAGTGCATTTGTCTCAATACCCATGTTATTGATATCTGACCTAAAAGACCCAAGATCATTCCAATCGTCGCCGTACGCCGACTGTTGAGTCTCGCCATCGACCAAGTATGTCTGAAGTATCTGAACGGCGAGTATGGCTATAAGAATCCAGAATGCCCCTATCGATGCCCCTCGCCTAAATTTGGGGGATGAAAGCCTTCTAATTGTATTACTGAAGTCTGCCATGCGTAGGCCTCCATCTATAGGAATAACCACCGAGCCTTAACTTCGTATTAATACCGTTGTGGGGCCATGAACATACCCGCATCAGGTGTTTAACGTGTTAGCTGAATCGCAGAACCTATTTTGGCGACCTCAGAAACAGGTACCGATAGTAGTCCTTCGGAAGTAGGCCATGGTAAGAATTTGGGGTCTATTCCTTGGTCTATAACTACCAATAAGGAAACTATAGATCCGGTATCCATATCCACACTAAAGTCAGCCATAGTTCCGAGCTTATCATTGGATGCGTCTACCACATCCCTCCCCAAAAGCTCTCGACCAAAGGTTGTTGGCACCATTTCACCTCAAACGGATTCTATTCCTGCTAGACTGTCTGGCAATCTACGTACGGATTGAAGTCCACTTGTTAGAAGATCCTCCATTCTGTTGTAGTAAAGCATCATCTCATCAGTGACTGTCGGCCTAACCCTCTCAACCGCCTCCTCAAAGTGCTTCCTAGAAACCGTCTTCTTGTTGGCCCTCATAGCGATTAGCCCGGCCTCTCTGCAAACTGCCTCTATATCAGCCCCGGTATAGTTCTCTAATTTAGAAGCAATCTCGTCCAAGGAGAATTTTCCGAGAGGCATATTTTCTGTATGAATACTCAGAATTGATTTCAGAGCTTCGGGATCCGGGGGAGGGACATGCATTACCCTCTCGAATCTCCCACTCCTAAGGAGAGCTGGATCAATCATCTCAGGACGATTTGTGGCTGCTACCACTATGACCCCTTCCATGCCCTCTACTCCATCCATGCTACTCAAGAGCTGATTCACTACCCTGTTGATTACATCAGACCCTTCACCAGAGCTTGATCTTCTTATTCCGGCAATACTTTCAAACTCATCCAAGAATATAATCGAAGGGCTGGATTGCTTTGCCTTCTTGAAAACCTCACGAACAGCCTTCTCTGACTCGCCTACCCACTTTGAAATTAGTTCTGGTCCTTTGATAGTGATGAAATTCGCCTTCGCCTCATTGGCAATGGCCTTGGCCAGCAGGGTCTTACCAGTACCAGGCGCCCCGAAGAGGACGATTCCCCTAGGGGGATTGATTCCAAAGTGTTCGAACAATTCTGGCTTGGTCAGGGGCCACTCGATGCTCTCCTTGAGTCTGTCCTTAATTTCTTGCAGCCCTCCTACCTCCTCCCAAGAGACTTCAGGGACTTCGAGATAGATTTCCCTTAGTGCACTGGGCTCAATTTCCTTAATTGCCAATCTGAAATCGGCCATGATAACGGCCATTTTCTCTAATACCTCAGGGGGAATCTGCTCCTCGTCTAGATCTATCTCGGGGAGATACCTCCTCAGAGCTTTCATGGCCGATTCTCTAACCAGAGCTGAGATATCCGCCCCTACAAATCCGTTAGTGTTATCCAGCAACCATTCTACGTCAAAATCATCGCTAATTGGCATTCCACGCGTGTGGATACCGATGATTTCGGACCTTCCATTTTTATCTGGAACGCCGATTTCTATTTCTCGATCAAATCTGCCTGGTCTTCTGAGAGCTGGGTCTATTGCATCCTGTCTGTTTGTCGCTCCTATCACAACAACGTTGTCTCTCCCCTGCATTCCATCCAGAAGAGTCAGTAGCTGCGCGACGACTCTTCGTTCAACTTCTCCGCTTACATCCTCCCTCTTAGGTGCAATACTATCTAGCTCATCTATGAAAATTATAGCAGGAGCATTAGATGCTGCCTCTTCGAAAATCTCTCTCAGTTGCTTCTCACTCTCTCCGTAGTACTTGGATATGATTTCAGGGCCATTGATAGAGGTGAAGTGAGCATTTGTCTCAGAAGCCACTGCCTTTGCAATGAGGGTCTTTCCTGTCCCAGGAGGGCCATGCAGTAGCACCCCTCGAGGAGGATCAATGCCCAATCTTCTGAATAGAATTGGATGCTTCAATGGGAGTTCTATCATTTCTCTGACTTTCTGAAGCTGGTCTCCTAGTCCCCCTATGTCCTCGTAAGAGATTGTCTGAACGTCTCCTTGCTCTTCCTCATCTACCGCATCTTCCTTGATTACAATGTCTGTGTCTGGAAGGACTTGGACGATTCCCTTAGGCTTTGTAGAGACAATAGCGAATGGAAGAGCCTCTGCGAAAAGGGTCATACCTGGAATGAAAATTCTGTCTCCTGCTACCACGGGCCTCTTATTGAGGCCTCTGCGAGCAAATCCTTCTATTCCCGGGCCGAATCTGACTTTCTGCTGTTTAGCCATTACAGGACTGAGGACTAGCCTCTGACATGGCTGTGTCTCGACCTTCTTTATGTCTACTCTGTCGCCCAAGCTTACACCAGCGTTCTTCCGGATTATTCCATCTACTCTGATTACTCCAAGATTGGCGTCCTCCGGCCTGCATCTCCAAACGATTGCAGCTGTTTTTCTCTCCCCCGATACCTCAATTATATCGCCCGGTTTGAGATTTAGATCGTTATCGAATGGTACTCTGGCCCTACCATGCCCGACGTCGCTTGGTATTGCCTTTGCTACCCTCAATGTGAGTGAATCAGAATTGTTGTCGGTCATGTGCATCGGCTCCTAGCAGATACTTCTCGTCAGACGACGTAGTTAAACCCACCAATCAAAGGATGTCAAAAATTGCGATTGGTTATCAGAACTAGGGGTCCCGATAAGTAGCATTATGTCCAGTGGGTGATTCGGTCAATGCATGACTCATGTGCTGGAAACAGGTTTCGAAGAGATGGAAATAGAAAATCCGAATGGCAGTCCTGCCATTAGAGGGTACAATATTATTGCAGGAAAACTATCGCAATCGAGTGATGGAGAAACGTTTCTGAGTCACAATCCGGCTTGGTTAGAAGACACGGTGGGAGAATTTCCTCTTTCCACAAAGGAAGATGTTCATGAGGCACTGAGAGCTGCAAGATCGGCGTTTGCTTCGTGGTCCTCTACTCCGGCGCCAACGCGTGGACAAGTTATTGGAAACATGGGCCGACTCCTTATGGAAAGAAAGGATGATCTAGTTCGCTTGCAGGCTCGAGAGATTGGCAAAACAATGAAGGAATGTGGAGGTGAAATTCAGGAGGCCATAGACACGTGTCTTTTCTTTCAGTCTGAGGGCAGAAGATTGTATGGCCAGACGGTTAATTCTGAGCTTCCTGACAAGGAACTATTCACTTACAGGAGACCACTAGGAGTTTGTGGAATTATCAATGCATGTAACTTCCCGTCAGCTGTTCCTTTCTGGAAGATGATTCCTGCCATAATGTGCGGGAACACTTGTGTTTGGAAATCACCACAAGACTCTCCTCTGTTATCATTCGCACTTGCAAGGATAATGCATGAAGCAGGTCTTCCAGATGGAGTAATCAATCTTGTTCATGGAAAAGGCAGTGGTGCAGGCCAGCATTTGGTCGATGCGACCGATTTGGGGTTGGTTGACAAGATTTCGTTCACTGGAAGTACTCCAGTAGGGAAGATGATTGGAGAGGCATGTGGTAGAAATCTAGTCAGCGCTTCATTGGAACTCGGTGGTAAAAACCCACTAGTGGTGATGCCATCAGCTAACATCGACAATGCTGTTGAAGGTGCATATTGGGCTGGTTTCGGAACCGCTGGACAGCGTTGCACTAGCTTAGGAAATTTGATTCTGCATGATGAAATATATGACGAATTTATGTCAAAATTCATGAAGAAGGTCGTAGAGACCAGGATTGGTGACTCTATGCGTCATGAGGGGGTTCTCTACGGCTCAATGCTCTCAGAGAAATATGGTGATGACTTTCTCAAGGGCCTAGATATGTGTGAATCTGATGGAGCCACTAAACTATGGGGGTCAGGTAGGATCTCAGAGGGCAATCTGCCAGAAGGTTTCGTTGGAAATGCGTCTGATGGGGTATACATGTGGCCACACGTATACGAAGGTGTGAAAGAAGATATGAGATGCTTCCATGAGGAGATTTTTGGCCCCGTTGTAACCGTAGTCAGGGCTGTAGATTTCAATGATGCTTTACGTTTGGCTAATGCTTCTCCTTTCGGGCTCTCAAGTGCTTGCTACACCAATGATAGGCTGGAGGCTTTCAGGTTCAAGACCGGAATTAAAGCGGGAATGACTGGCATAAACAATTCAACGACTGGTGCCGAAGCGCATCTTCCCTTCGGAGGGGTCAAGGAGAGTGGTAATGGAAGCAGGGAGTCTGGAATATGGGTTCTAGAATCATACTCATACTGGCACGCTGTTAATGACGAGCTTTCCGGGAAATTACAACTGGCACAGATGGACGTTGATGAAATCGAGATGGAAGAGGCTGAAGCTGATTACTCTGGACTAGCTTAGGTGAACATCTCTCCGCATTCTGGACAGGGCAGACCTGGGAGCCATGCCCCCGGCATGTAGCCACAGTTGTAGCAAACTGAGGACTCCAATCCGTGATCATCCACGCGAGTACAAGTGTGGTTTTTGGTTTCAACGTTGGGTGCATCTGAGCAAACAAGAAGCAATTGCTTAAGGGGCACATCCGTACCCTAGGTACAGGATTGTCATGGCCAACTGGGACAGAGAACATCTGAGTTCGCTTGGCATCAATGTCAAGCTTCCTTTGAAGAAAGGATTTGGAAGAACTCAGAGGATAGACAATTGGTGGACTGAACCTGTATGGATGGCATCGGCATTGACCCTAGCTTTGGTATACACTGCACTGAGAGTACTGGTTTGGGATGGTGGCATTCATTATGATGACCACAGAGTAACTTCGCCGATTTTTTCTCCTGATGTTCTTCACATGTTGCACATAAGTAATCATCCCGGTTGGATGAACTCTGCAATGTTAATCCTCTGGATACCCTTTGGTTTCCGAGGCACCTGCTACTACATGAGAAGGGTTTACCATAGGACTTTCTTCCAAAATCCTACAGGTTGTATGATAGCAAAGCCTGAGTTGAATTACTCAGTTGGTTACAAGGGCGAAAAGGGGCTCTTCATACTGAATAATATCCACAGGTACATGCTTTACCTAGCCATAATTATCCTAACTGTAAAATTCTATGATGTAGTACTAACAACAAATCTTGGAGATGGCTCGAGAGGGATATCTGTCGGCACCTTAGTACTTGGTATCGAGTCGTTCTTACTGTTCATGTACGTATCTTCTTGCCACGCATTCAGGCACATTTTTGGAGGAGGCATGGATAGATGGAGAGGGGGGCTCTCAGGAGTATTCGGATCGATTTACAGGGCTATTAGTAAAGTCAACGTGCATCACTCATTCTGGTTCTGGACTAGCTTAGCTATGGTTTTCTTGGGAGACCTATTCGTGTGGGCCGTATCCGAGAATATCATCGGGGATCGTATACTTCTGGAGTGGTAATATGAGGGAAGATTACTCAGTTCACGAGTATGATGTCTTGGTTATCGGTGCTGGTGGAGCTGGCCTGAGAGCAGCCATAGAGGCAAGTTCTTCGGGCTCTACTGTAGCAATAATATCAAAGTCAATGCTTGGAAAGGCTCACACGGTAATGGCCGAAGGTGGAGCAGCTGCAGCTCTGGCGAATAAGGATGAGCGTGACTCTTGGGAGACTCACTTCCGTGATACCATGAAGGGGGGGAAATACCTTAATGATTGGCGAATGGCAAGGATTCACGCTCAGCAAGCCCCAGATAGAATCAGAGAGTTAGAACAATGGGGCGCAGTATTCGACAGAACTCCCAGGGGGCTAACGAGTCAGAGAAACTTTGGGGGCCATACATACCCGAGATTAGCTCACATTGGTGATGCAACCGGTTTAGAGCTTATTAGGACCCTACAACAGAAGGGGATTCACACTGGTATGGATGTTTTCATGGAGTTCACAGTCAGAAAGCTCTTCAAGAAGGATGGTCGGGTTATTGGCTGCTTCTCGTATAGCAGAAATGATGGTTCTTTCCACGTCTTCAAGGCCAAATCAATCGTTCTCGCAACGGGAGGGGCCACTAGATGTTGGGAAGTATGTTCTGGATCATGGGAGTATACTGGAGAAGGTTTCGCTCTCGCCTACTGGGCTGGGGCTGAAATGGGAGATATGGAATTTATTCAGTTCCACCCAACTGGAATGATTTGGCCCAAATCTGTCAAGGGCATCCTTGTGACTGAGGGAGTCAGGGGAGAGGGAGGAATGCTAAGGAACTCAGAGGGTGATCGCTTCATGTTCCAATATGTTCCTGAGATGTACAAGGACGAGTTTGCTGACACGGAGAAGGAGGCTCTTGAATGGGTTGATGAAGTGGTTTCAGGAAAGCTGGCAACCAAAAGAAGACCTCCCGAGCTACTGACTAGAGACGTGGTAGCTAAGGCGATTAACAGTGAGAGGGATGCTGGGAGAGCTTCGGAGCATGGAGGGGCATATCTAGATATTTCTTGGAGAGACGAGGAGGAAGTCAAGAAGAAGCTCCCGGGAATGTATCATCAATTCAAGGAGTTAGCAGCAGTAGACATCACCAAAGAGCCGATGGAAGTTGGCCCTACCGCCCACTATGTCATGGGAGGAGTCAAGGTTAACTATGAAACTCAAGAGACCTGCATCAAGGGACTATTCGCTGCTGGAGAAGCTGCAACGGGGCTTCATGGAGCAAATCGTCTAGGGGGCAACTCTCTTTCTGATCTGATTGTTTTTGGAAAGATTGCCGGAGAGCATGCGGCAAAATTGTCTAAGGAAACCCATTCCTTTGAAGAAATATCAGAGGTTGAAATAGAGGAGGTAATCAAGGAAACTCTGGCGCCATTGCAGAGGAATGAGGGAGAGAATCCAGCTTCAGTGGTTTCCGACCTCAGAAAGATGATGCAGAATAAAGTAGGCATAATCCGGACAAAATCTCAATTGGAAGATGCTTTGGAAGATCTAAATGAGCTAGAGGGGCGAGCAGGAAGTGTATTCGGCGGAAGCGGTAAATCATACAATCCAGGATGGCATCAATCACTCGAGATCAAGGCTATGATTGACGTAAGTAGGATGTGCACTCTAGCGGCATTGAGGAGAGAAGAAAGTAGAGGAGGCCATACTAGAGATGACTTTCCTCTTCCCGATCATACGCATTGGGGCAAGATTAACAGTGTGATTTGGATGAATGACTCAACGGGAGAGATGGAGATCAGGTTCGAGTCATACCCGCCTATTCCTAGCGATTTGAGGAATTTGCTTGATTCTGAGGATTTACATGAGGAGGAGTGATTTTGCAGAGAGTTACGTTCAGTGTTTTTCGGGGAGAGCCAGACCAAGATGGCGATCCATTCGGAAAAATGATCGATTACACCATAGACCTTGATGAGGGAATGGTTGTATTAGACGCCATCCATACCATTCAGGCGGAGTTTGCACCGGACTTGGCCTGCAGATGGAACTGCAAGGCAGGAAAGTGTGGATCTTGCAGTGCTGAAGTGAATGGAAAGTCAAGATTGATGTGTATGACAAGAATGGATGACATCCTAGAAGAGACCCCTGAGGGAGATCCTGTGGTCATCAGGCCAATGCAGACATTCCCTCTAGTAAGGGATCTTGTTAGTGATACGTCTTGGGCCTATGAGACTGATAGGAGGATAGAGCCAATTAGTGGTCCGGGAGAGGTTGATTGGGAATACTACCAGCATGAGGCCGATAGGATACAGGAGTTTAGATCGTGCATAGAGTGCATGCTATGTGTGAATACGTGTCACGTAATGAGGGAGCATCAGAAGTTCGATGAGTTTGCTGGGCCTAGATTTTTTGTGAGGCTAGCAAGCCTTGAGATGCATCCATTGGACAAAAAAAGTAGGATTCCAGAAATTAAGGAGGATTTCGGTATTGACTATTGCAACATTACCGGATGTTGTAGCAGTGTTTGCCCAGCGGGAATTGACATTAGAGAGAACGCAATAATCCCGTTAAAGGAAAGAGTTGTTACTGAATTCTATGATCCTATCGCTATGATAGGGAAGAAACTTGGACTGAGGCGCTAGAGGGACTCTAGGCTTCGTGGCGTAATTTGTTACGTTAGTGTTTTTCCGAACTATAGACGCTTGATACCGGTCTTCTTGACGTTTGCCTTCCAGATTTTTTCTGGAAGATAAGCCGGACCGCCTGCGCCTTTGGACTCTAGAGTTCTCCAACCTTCGAAGCAGTGCACCCTGTTGGTGCCGCGCTCCCTCAAGTCAATGCTCGTGTGCCCTCTGCGGGCTGCTTTCAGAGCAGCCCCCCTGGGCTGACTGTTCACAAAGACCTGACTGGTGTCCTCTCCATTCTCCATTAGTACGAAGTACTTCTTTCCTGACATTTCAGCATACCTCCGCTCTGATGCTGATTTAACGGGATATGAAGTTATTGGGTAAAAAAAGACTCACTGAGCCTCATTTGGGGGTTTTTATGTTTATTCGAGCTCACATTTCAGCACAAGCGAGAGTCTTGGTATTCGCGACTCCCGGTATCGCGCGGATGGATTCTACCACATGACGAGCTATCTCCCCCATGCTACTTGCCTCAATTTTTACAATTAGATCATAGTCCCCGAAAAGGATGTTTGCATCAGTGACACAGTCCAAATTCAAAGCTTCTTTGTAGACGTCTGATTCGCTCCCCGGTTCGACATTGACCAACACATACCCAGATGACATGGAAGGATCGTAGAGGGTCTTGACGGATGAATGCATCGATTGTGGGATCATTGATTTGTCGATGGTTACTTATCATATGACCCTCCTTGTCATGTTATGGCGGAGACAATAATTGTGAGAGAGTGCCGTCATGGTCAGGTCAGAGTGCAGTTTGGTAATATCATCAGAGTAGAAGGGGACATCATGGTCATCCCAGCCAATAACAGACTCGCAGGCAGAGAAGGTCTTGATGAGAGAATGCAATTGGCTGCTGGAGATGAATTGAGGGCTAGATGTACTGAGATTGCTGTAGAGAGGAGGAAAGAAGGGAAGCAGCCATGTGGAGTCGGAGAAGCAGTCACTACCCCCGGTTACAATCTACCTGCAGAAAATTTGGTTCATGTTGTAGGACCTGATTGTAGAAGGCCCAATCAGGATAACTTCAGAAGGGAGCTTCTAGTCAATTCTTACAATGCTATGTTTGAAGAAATTGCAAAGATTAAACCTAGGGAAACACTGGTGACTCCTCCTCTGGGAATGGATGTTTTTGCTTATCCCCATAGAGAGGGCGCACGAATGACTATGGAAATCATTCTCGACTGGATGGATAGAGAAGAGGACCCCGGTGTGAAGATGGTACTAATTGTCACAGATGAGGTAAATTTCCTGAATAACATGAAAACTGTGTACAGAGAAAGTGAAGATCAGTTTCCTGGTGTGGATAGGACTAGGGATTTCAGAAAAGGCAAGATTCAGTAATGAATGACCAATGTTCTCATTAACCCTGACAATACGATAGTGACATGGGCAGTATAGGCAGCCAATATGAAAGGGAGCTCCGATCTGTTCTAGCAGGTGAAATAAAGGGAATTAGAGCTGTTACAAGATCGTGCTCTGAAACGGAGAGATCTCTTGCAATGAGGGTTACGAATAGGCCATTTCTCGTAGTGAGAGCACCTGGGAGCGGTTCTGAGGGCACTGGTGATTTGCTGGCTTTGAGAGGGGACATATGCTTTCCAATTGAAGTCAAATCATCAAAAAAACCTCGTCTGTATCTATCTGGGAGAACGTATGATCAGTTCAAATCGCTTAAGGAGACTGGTGAGAGATGTGGCTTACTTCCACTCTACGCGTACAGACTGAAGGGCGTACGTGGCGATAGTTGGAGAATAATGAAGGTGGAGGTGTCGGGACTCAGTGGAAAGCTGCGTCATATCTCAAGGAGTATACCCTCTCTACCACTGACTAGAAATGGTAAAGAATTCCTAGACTGGGATCAAGGAATGCCATTGCACAGATTCCTCGCGCTAATTTGTAAATCAGATAGCTTAGGCGGAGCTGCGGAGAGCATTCAGAGTGAAATAATCAAGTCTAATTTTGGATCTAAAATTTCAAATTAGCTTCCTTTCAGTTCTGTTTCCAAGTCTGAAATAAATTGATTTAATATCCCTAATTCTGAGCTAAGTTTGCTGAAATTTGCCTGAGATAGAATCCTGATTATACTATCCCTCTCCCTTCTCAGTGAGTCGATGTCTCTAGTACGCTTCCTTGAGGAAGGGGTGGATGCCGGGATATCCGTCATGGACATACGTAGGGGGGCACAGTAATCTGTGTTATTGTGGGACGCAGGTTGAATAAGAGGGCTGTGTTGTCAGGTTCATGCGAGCAGATGGAGAGGTCTCCAAAGTCAGTGAGATCCCCGTCTTCTGGATTTTAATCCTAGCATTCGGAATATACTCCAACATACTTCCTGCTGGATTGATTATTGGACTTGGGATATGGTATGCTCTGCTAGTATATCTTGAGAATTCTGGTTTTCTAAAAAAATGGAGCTTGGAAAGGGTTGCTGGTATCGTTCTTATGATTAGGACAACGAGAGGCAGGGTTTTCCTAGAATACATATCAAAGAATAGAAAATTTTGGAGAATGTTCGGGGAGTTTTCTATTTGGCTGTGCTTCTTCGTTATGTTCTCAGTCGTAATTTTGATGGTTCTTGCATTTGTTACATCAATTAATTCCCCTCCTCAAGGATCCTTGCCTGCAACAGATATTCTTTTCATCCCCGGAGTCACAAGCTTCGTTCCTTTCTGGTGGCCTGCTCTGGCACTCATCTTCACTCTACTAATTCATGAGTATAGCCATGGAATACAAGCTAGGGCACATGGAATGGAGGTGAGAAGCTTTGGTTTACTGGTTGCGGGCCCTATCCCAGTCGGTGCATTCGCTGAACCTGAGCAGATGGATATGATATTGGCACCAAGGAGAGAGAGGATTCGGCTTTTCGCAGCCGGGCCTTCGATAAATCTGGTAGCTACGTTTCTTTTCTTGATCGTGATCGGGTTCGTGTCTAGTGGTTTCGTAGCCACTAATCCAGGCATTCATGCACTAGCTGTCATAGAAGATGGAGGTGCGGATGAAGCTGGAATCAAGGCTTACGACATTATCACTCATGTTGATGGTAACGAAGTTACAGACTATGAGTCATTTTCAGTGCAGATGGACTCGCTGAAAGCTGGTGATGAGGTTGTTTTCACTGTAATCCCCTACAATGACGAAGGACGGACTTGGGAGGAAAGTTCGGAAATACTTGTTACTCTCGGCGATAAGGCTCAGTATTACCTGAACTTGTGTAATGGCGATCAAGACTGTCTTGATGAGACTTCTGAGTTACTAGAAAGTTATGGAATCGGCGAAGGTGATGCTTTCTTGGGGGTCAATGCCCCCAGATCTGGGACGTATCAAACAGATAGGTTTTCCTTCATCTTTGAAGAAAGATACACGACAGGGCAGAAGGCTCTGACACTCTTGCTCACTCCATTGTCCATGATGGGGACTCCCATGTCATATGATGGGCAGACTATGGATCTACACGAGAGAGGCATGATAGAGGTTGATGATGAGTTTGTCCTATCCGGACTTGGTACTGAAGGACTATTGGATCTTTTCGACTTCATTTTCTGGCTAATATGGGTTAACTTTCTTCTCGGGTTCCTGAATCTCCTACCAATCATCCCCTTCGATGGTGGGCACATGCTAAAGGATGGTGCTCACTCTATTCTTTCTAGGATTATGAAAGGGAGTAATCCCCTCAGAGTTGAGAGGTTGGCTGGCTCAATAGGTGGAGTGACCACTGTAGTAATGTTGATCATCGTTCTAATCCCAATAATGATGCTAATTGTATGATTATTCTTCCTCATCATTTCTGGGATAAATGGCATCTACCACACTTGGGATTACCAAAATAGAGGCGATAACCAGACCCAACATGGTCCAAGTCTTACTCGTAACATAATCTGCCGAAGGAGGAGGGGAGAAGAATAGCTTGGCAGCCCCAATCCAAGGGATCTCTGATGATGCGATGCCGATAATCCATTCGTCTTTGACTGCGGTAACTGGGTTATTATTTTCATCTAGGAGGCCATTTCTTCCATCTTGTCCAGTAGCTGAAAGTTGGTCTATTCTGCATCCATTGGTATCGGGATTATCTCCTGTGGTGAGGTATCCTTCGTGTGAAGGTACCCAGTCATCTATCTTCAAATCGTATACTGATCCATGATACGATACGCAGCTGTATCCTAGGGTCCAGTTGACGCTACTTACGCCCCTTAGCGTGGTTCCTGGAACATCCCAACCTCCTGATTCATTCAGAACTGCCTTCAAGAGTGCTCGATGGATTACAGGGGTGTCTGATCCTCCGTTCTTACTGAATACAATAACATCCCCATACATTCCATGGGACTCGTATCCAAAATTTTCATCACTAGGGTCCGTAGCTTCAACATAGGTCACAACGTCCTTTCTTTCCGGGTTAACTACAAGGATCAAATCGCCCGGATCTATGACGCCGATCTTTCCATCGTCATCATGCATCATGGACCCAGACTCCACTACCACCATGGGAGGGAAGGTTCCAGTTGATAGGTACATGGCTCCAAGAAGAAGTGAGACCAGCCCTCCTGCGAGGAATACCTCTCTGAATACCGTATTATTCATCTCACTCCTCCTCTTGGTATTTGACGAGGGGCTTTGTAAAGTCCAAGATTATAGAAAAGAAGGCAATTAGTAATAGACTCACAGAATCCAAATGTGGTGGACTAAAGGTGATTCTCTCCATTGAGAGAATGTATGCTGAAAGATCAATTGTATCGTTATTTATGCCCCCTAGCCCGATAGATATGCCAAAAATCGTGTTTAGAGACAATAGAAGAATTGCTGATGCCGAGAGAACTATGATCATCCTATTCACCTTCTTCAACTTGAGTGAGTGTAAACCAGGTAGCCAATAAGATAGTCGAGAGTCCTCGGTTTGCCACCACTCATATTCGATTTTCTCTTTTTCAAGAGGGATTCTTTTACTAAGGAAATTCTTTGGGGGAGACGGCTCAACCTTGAATCTCTTCCCTCCTCTAATCTGAAAATTAGCATAAAGTCCCATAAGTCTAGATTGGTATTTGGGACCTAGCATATCTGCTGCATCTTCTGCCTCTTTCCTCCTTCTTAGGACCTCAGTTCTTGCATCTAAAGCGAGGATTTCTTCTAAGGCCCCTCTTTGGGACCAATAATATCCAAACTCGGGAAGCGTGTAGAATGAAATCAGTGAGCCCCCCACCAAGCAAAGCCAACTGAATGGGACCATACGATCTTGGTGAGATGGATCTGAAGCCCCTCCAAGAATGAATAGGAAAATGAACCCCCATAACATTGATGCGCATGAGAGAATGGTGACATATGTTACAATCTGGAAATGACTGTCTTTCTTGGATTCCCACCATCTAGTGAAAACACCCTTCCTAGTTGCCCTTCCGCGAGCCATAGCAATCACTGGACACAGCACATATGATTAGTCACTTCCTATTTTATGATTGGAAAAATAGGAGGTTTTCATCCGATTGGTTCATGAGAAGGCTGCGTTATGGATGTTTGATGGAAAGGAGGGTCGTACCAGTACTGGTTGTCATCTTTATGCTTACTTCTGGATGTATGTCAGAGCCACCAGATCTAGATGGAGACGGGATACCAGATGGTGAAGACTCTGATATCGATGGTGACGGATGGGATAATGATGTCGAGTCTAATTGTAGTACTGACCATCTGATCTCCACCAGTGTTCCATCGGATATTGATGGAGACTTGGTCTGCGACTTCCTTGATAGTGACGATGATGGTGACCTCTGGGGGGACTCCACAGAGGTAGATTGCTCCACAGATCCACTGGACAATCAATCGGTTCCCGAAGATTACGATGA
>Ga0208277_1000013_pt1 | contig 93326 bp, 80 predicted proteins | sample ETNtaG_5_FD_185782 | JGI IMG/M metagenome (GOLD analysis project Ga0208277, IMG submission 185782) | Marine microbial and viral communities from oxygen minimum zone, Eastern Pacific Ocean - ETNP201406SV205 (SPAdes) (version 2) | ecosystem: Environmental > Aquatic > Marine > Oceanic ...
TATATACTTTTGAACATGAAAAAGTAGAAATAGTTATAATTAATAATATAATTTTCTTCATGGTATTGTTTACGATGTCGCTAATTATAAAAACTAAATAAAAAAGTGAATAAGCTTAGGATTTATAGTTTGTAATATATACAAAAAATATTCCCAAGGATAAAAAATTATGCTTGGGAATAAAATCGTAGCGGGAGCTGGACTCGAACCAGCGACCTTCGGGTTATGAGCCCGACGAGCTACCTACTGCTCTATCCCGCGATATAGGATGGTAAAGATACAAAAAATCAGCTAACCTGTCAAGGGTTTTGTACATTTGCAAATGATGCATAAAGCAGGATTTGTCAATATAATCGGAAACCCAAACGCAGGAAAATCTACCCTGATGAATGCCTTTTTAGATAAAAAACTATCCATCATTACTGCCAAAGCACAAACAACCAGACACCGAATCTTTGGGATTTATAACACTTCTAATGTCCAAGTTGTTTTTTCCGATACGCCAGGAATTATCAAGCCCGATTATACCTTGCAAGAGCGCATGATGGAAGCAACAAACTCAACTTTTGAAGATGCTGATATTATGCTTCTGCTTGTGGCTACCAATGACACGCGAGAATTTGACGAGAATACATGGAAACGAATTACCAACTTTGCGGGTAAATTAATACTCGTATTCAATAAGGTTGACCTATCGAACCAAAAGGACCTAGAACAACTTGCATCCTCATGGCAAGAAAAACTACCGCAATCCGAAGTATGGAGTATTTCTGCAACCGAATCTTTCCGAGTTTTAGAGTTACGGGATCGTATTGTTTCTCTACTCCCAAATCACCCACCTTTTTTCCCCAAAGATCAAATCACAGATAAACCTGAACGTTTCTTTGTCAATGAGGCCATACGTGAACAAATCCTCTTGCGATATCAAAAGGAAATTCCCTATGCCGTTGAAGTAATGACTGAGCAATTTGAAGAAACTGAAAAAATAATTCGAATTCGAAGTGTGATTGTGGTAGAAAGGAACTCCCAAAAAGGAATTGTCGTTGGTAATAAGGGAGGCGCAATCAAAAAAGTTGGTATGGAAGCACGGAAAACCCTAGAAACCTTTTTTGACAAGAAAATTCACCTTGAATTGTTTGTAAAAGTCAATAAAAATTGGCGGTCAAACCATACACAATTACAGCGTTTTGGTTATTCTTCTTACCAAAAGAGGTAGATTTGCCACCTAAATAAATACCCTTTGAGCAATTTTGTCGCCATTATCGGAAGGCCCAACGTTGGAAAGTCAACGCTTTTCAATCGGCTTATTCAGCGCCGAGAAGCCATTGTAGATTCGACAAGTGGGGTGACACGTGATCGTCATTACGGAAAAACAGACTGGAACGGTAAAGAAATCACACTTATTGACACTGGCGGATATGTCGTTGGTGGGGATGATACCTTTGAAGCTGAAATTGACCAGCAAGTTAAAGTGGCTATTGAGGAAGCAGACGCGATTCTTTTTGTCGTAGATGTCGAAGTCGGTGTTAGTGTGATGGATGAAGAAGTTGCACGTCTATTGCACCGATCCGATAAGCCAGTTTTGCTTGTCATCAACAAAGTTGATAATGCTTTACGTATTCCAGATACAGTTGAGTTTTTTGCTCTTGGCATCAATCAGACTTTTCATATTTCTGCCGTAAATGGGTCAGGGACAGGTGAACTCTTAGATGCCGTAATCCACGCCTTTCCAGAAGGCAAAGAGCCCGAAAACAGCAATTTACCTCGTTTTGCTGTCGTCGGTCGACCGAATGCCGGAAAGTCGTCTTTTGTCAATGCCCTGTTGGGTCAAGATCGAAACATCGTGACAAATCAGGCAGGCACTACTAGAGATAGTATTCATACCGTCTATAATCAATACGGTTTTGAGTTTGTTCTTGTAGATACTGCAGGAATCCGGAAAAAATCGAAAGTCAAAGAGAATATCGAATTTTATTCGGTTATGCGTGCACTGCGCTCCATTGAATATTCAGATGTCTGTTTGGTGTTGTTTGATGCCACAAGAACCTTTGACAGTCAAGTTAAAAACATTTTTTGGCTTGCGGCTCGCAATCACAAAGGGATTGTGATTTTGGTCAACAAATGGGATATGGTTGAAAAAGATACCCAAGCAACCAAGGGATTTTCAGAAACCATCCGTAAGGAAATTGCTCCTTTTGTAGACGTGCCCATTGTTTTTATTTCAAGTCTCACCAAACAACGTGTGTTTAAAGCCATTGAAACGGCTGTTCAGGTGTACGATAAAAGAATCAAACGAATCGCCACTCGAGAACTCAATGACTTTATGCTCCCTATCATCCAAAAGAATCCACCCCCTGCAATTAAGGGAAAGTATGTAAAAATCAAATTTTGTGTACAGTTACACAGCGACCACCCTCAGTTTGTTTTTTTCTGCAATCTGCCGCAATATGTTAAAGAACCATATAAGCGATTCTTAGAAAATAAATTAAGAGAACACTACGACTTTACGGGATCTACAATCGATGTATTTATACGCAAAAAATAGCTATAGGTTTTCTCGAACCCGAAGAAGTTCATCACGAATGGATTTGAGTCGTCGAACGATTTGATGTTGGCTGCTGTTTTGCGAATGGATTTCTTTTTTTGCACCTTCCAACGTAAAACCTCTTTCCTTGACTAAAAAATGGATAAGCTCAATTTTGTCTATATCCTGTACTGTAAATTTTCGAGTTCCTTTGGCGTTTTTCTTTGGTGTTAAAATCTCGAATTCCTTTTCCCAAAACCGAATCAAAGACGGATTGACATCAAATGCCTCAGCGATTTCACCTATGCTGTAATAAAGCTTTTCTGGCAGGTTAGTACGCATTTAGTCAAGGGATTGATTTTCACGGTTGGCTGCTTCAAGCAATGCATTAAACTCTTCAGTGTTTAGATCTCCGTAGTAGAAATTAATGGGGTTTAAATGTTTTCCATCTTTTCGAATCTCGTAATGAAGGTGAGGAGCCACAGAACGACCAGTGTTCCCAACAAAGCCAATCACATCTCCGCGTTTTACTTGCTGACCCCGACGAACATTGTACTTGCTTAAGTGCGCATATAGGGTAACATACCCAAAGCCATGATCGATACGAATGTGTTTTCCATAACCAGCGGAACGCGAATCTACTCGAATTACTTTTCCATCACTAGGAGCATATATTGGTGTGCCCGTTGGCGCCGAAAAATCCATCCCTTTATGCATTCGTCTTGATTTGGTAAATGGGTCAGTACGCCAACCATAACCCGAAGCCATACGGCGGAGATTATCATTATTAATGGGTTGAATGGAGGGAATGGCCGAGTGGAGCACTTCTTTGTCCAATGCCATTCTTTGGATTTCGTCAAGAGATTTCGATTGAACTACTATTTGTTTGGACAGGATTTCCATTTTTTTTCTCGTATTGATAATCAACTCAGAGTTTTCAAACCCTTCCAGGTCAGCATATCGATTTATACCTCCAAAACCGGCTTTACGAACATCGTCCGAAATGGGGTTTGCTTCAAAAATAACTCTGTAGATTTGGTTGTCACGATCTTGCAGATTGTCCAACACACTTTCAATCTGCTTCATTTTACGATTGAGCTGCTCATACTGCAATTGGTAATTCTCAATTTCTCTGGCTTGGGTGATCTCTTTCGGAGTTTCAATCACTGGTGAGGATAACAATACCAACAACATGATTAGTCCAAAAAGCGCAGAAACGGTTATAAAAACAAAAGCATTACGAAAACGAATACTGTTATTGATTTCAATTCTTTTATAAGAAAGGGTCTCTTGGTCGTAATAAAACTTGTACTTTGGCATTCGTTAAAATGTGCTAATTTTACACAGAATTACATGTAAATCTTTGCAAATATAAAAAATGTTGGTTCAACTCGTTTTATTTGCAGGTTAAAGAGTTTCTATGAAGGCGCAAGACATTCGGCAATCGTTTTTTGATTTTTTTCAGTCAAAATCACATAAAATTGTTCCTTCAGCCCCGTTGGTTAACAAAAATGATCCATCACTTCTCTTTGTCAATGCGGGGATGAACCCATTTAAAGAGTTCTTTTTAGGTCATAAAAAATCAACAGATAAGCGAGTGGCTGACACTCAAAAATGCTTGCGTGTTTCTGGCAAACACAATGACTTGGAAGAAGTCGGAAAAGACACCTATCACCACACTTTGTTTGAAATGCTTGGAAACTGGAGTTTTGGAGATTACTTCAAGCAAGATGCCATTGCTTATGCTTGGGAGTTTCTTACAGACGAGATGAAGATTAGTAAAGCGGATTTGTATGTGACTGTTTTTGAAGGCGATGAATCAGAGGGCTTGGAAACCGACAACGAAGCCATTTCGTTTTGGGAAAAACACATCGGATCTGACCGGATTTTAATGGGCTCCAAAAAAGATAATTTTTGGGAAATGGGGGATCAGGGACCATGCGGACCTTGCTCTGAAATCCATGTTGATATTCGATCTGAGGAAGAAAAAGCCATAACACCAGGTTCGGAACTGGTCAACAAAGACCACCCACAAGTTGTTGAGCTATGGAACTTGGTATTTATCAATTTTAACCGGAAAGCGAATGGTTCATTAGAAGAGCTTCCAGAAAAGCACATTGACACAGGAATGGGCTTTGAAAGACTCTGTATGGTTGTGCAGGGCGTTCAGTCCAACTTTGATACGGATGTTTTTATTCCCTTGATTCGTGAAATCGAAACGCGAACTTCCACGTCTTATGGTAATAATGACCCAACCGACATTGCGATACGTGTGGTTGCCGACCACCTTCGCGCGGTTTCCTTTTCGATTGCTGATGGGCAATTGCCATCAAACAATGGAGCTGGTTATGTGATTCGTCGCATTCTTCGTCGTGCCATTCGTTATGCATACACCTTCCTCAACCAAAAGGAACCTTTTATCTACACCCTGGTCGAAACGCTTACACTCCAAATGGGAACTGCCTTCCCCGAGCTGAAAGAGCAGCAAAACTTTATTCAGAATGTAATTAAAGAAGAGGAGCAATCGTTTTTAAAAACACTCGCGCAAGGACTGGGAATGTTACAACAGCTGATGTCGTCGAGTTCGGGCAAAGAATTGTCAGGGGCGAAGGCCTTTGAACTGTATGACACTTTTGGATTCCCAATTGATTTGACGGCATTGATTCTTTCGGAACACGGTATGACCCTGAATGCGGAAGACTTCCAAAAAGAAATGGAGAAGCAAAAAGAGCGTTCACGTGCTGCCTCTCAAGTTGATACGGAAGACTGGGTAGAACTCCTCGATGATGAGGAACAAGAGTTTGTCGGATATGACTTGCTTTCAACTCCTGTTCGGATTGTTCGTTACCGAAAAATCACCAATAAGTATGGCGACTTATTTCAGTTGGTTTTCAACATCACGCCTTTTTACCCAGAGGGTGGAGGTCAAGTCGGCGATAAGGGCTATCTGGAAGCGCCCAATGGAAATGTAACTTATATATACGACACCAAGACAGAAAACAACATTATCGTTCATACTGCCAACCAACTTCCTGCCAATGTGAATACGAGGTTTAAAGCAGTTGTGGACAAACAAAAACGCGATGCAACGTCGAGTAACCACACAGCAACGCATTTGTTGCATCAAGGGTTGCGTAGCGTTTTGGGGGAGCATGTCACTCAAAAGGGCTCAATGGTCCGATCGGGCTATTTGCGTTTTGATTTTTCTCATTTTTCAAAGCTCACCCAAGAGGAGTTACACGCAGTTGAAAATTTTGTCAATGCCAGAATTCAAGAACAAATCGATGTGGAAATCACACCCAAAGTACCTTACGACCAAGCCATAGAAGACGGTGCGATGGCTTTGTTTGGAGAAAAGTATGGCGATACGGTAAGAACAGTTCGTTTTGGCGAGTCGATTGAACTCTGCGGCGGCACCCATGTATCGAATACTGCAGAGATATGGCACTTTACAACTACGAGCGAATCTGCAATTGCATCTGGAGTGAGAAGGATTGAGGCAGTCACTGGTGAGGAAGCAAAAAAACTGGTCTATGAGCAAGCAGCGATGATGGAAGCGGTCAAGTTGCAATTAAAAAATCCGAAAGACCTTGTGCAATCGGTTCAAGCTTTGCAAGAGGAAAATGCTAAACTCAGAAAAGAATTAGACAAGTTAAGCACACAGCTCGTGCAGCAAATGACTGCCGGCTTGGAAAGTGAAATCCAATCTCACAAAGGCATTTCATTGCTTTGTAAGGAAGTCAACCTCAACGCAGCGGGAATGAAAGATGCCTTATTTCAAATTGGAAAAAACCGAAAAGATTTGGTTGCCATTCTCGGCAGCAAAAAAGACGACAAACCGATTTTGTCCTGTTATGTGTCCAAGGAATTAGTCGATCAGGGCACCTACCAAGCCAATACGATTATCAAAGAGATTGGCAAGTACATACAGGGTGGTGGCGGAGGTCAACCATTTTTTGCGACTGCTGGAGGAAAATATCCTGCGGGATTATTAGACGCATTACAGGCGGCTAAAGACCTACTCTAAACTTATTTATGAAACCCATATGGGCAATGCCTACAGTTGCTCTCACAGCAATATCCCCTTTTTAAATGGTATTTTTGAGTAAACACCAAAAAGCCCTCTGGAGTTTGATAGGAGTCACCGTCCTGAATAGGGATTAATTTCTTTTTCACACGTTAAAAGTAGTCGTTTTTTTGAGAAGCTGTACTTTTACGTATGTTTAGCCATCCACTAACATCTGAAAACCAAACCCTTAGGTTAAAAGAGATTGAAGGAGAACTGGAAATTACTTTGAAAAGAGAAGACCAGATTCACCCCGATATTTCTGGAAATAAGTGGAGAAAACTCAAATACAATTTTCAACACGCAAAAAAAAATGGTTACCGAAGCGTATTGACTTTTGGCGGTGCTTTTTCCAATCATTTGGCAGCAGTTGCTACTGCTGGACACCAATACGGCTTTCAAACCCACGGCATTGTGCGTGGTGAGGAATTGGAGACCCAAACCCTTAACCCAACGCTGGAGTACTGTACACAAAAGGGGATGGTGCTACATTTTGTAAGCCGAACGCTTTATAGAAATAAAAAACAAGCTTTAGTGAGCGTGATTATTGATGATAAAAACCCATTTGTCATTCCGGAAGGAGGTACCAATGCGTTGGCGGTAAATGGGTGTGCAGAAATCCTGACTTCCGCTGATAAGGAATTTGATACCTTGGCTGTTGCTGTAGGAACAGGCGGTAGCATGGCGGGTTTAATCCAATCAAAATACGATCACCAGCAGGTTGTAGGATTTCAGGTGGTAAAAGATATCGAAATCCCCAGTCGGATTCGTACCTTTGTCAGCAATGAAAGATGGTCATTGGTACCAACTTACGATGAAGTGGGTTATGCCAAAACAACAAAAGCATTAATTGATTTTGCCCATAGCGTAGTAGGTCAAACGGGTGTGATTCTCGACCCGCTATATACCGCTCCGATGTTATGGCATTTGATAAAAAAGAGGAAAGAAAACACATGGAATTTTGGAAATCGTTTGCTGATGATACATACTGGGGGTCATCAATCGATCAAAGGGATCAATCAGCGTTTGGGGCAACAAGGCAGTTCGTTGCGTTGGCCATCCTAGTGCTTTTGGCATCTTGCGGTAGCAAAAAGCAAGTTTACTATGCCGATGCGAAAATGAATGAACAAACCATAACTGCCAAGGGGAAAAGTAAAAAACAAGATCAAAAGGAAAAAGAGAAACAGCTAGCGTATTCTTCCGATCCAACGGCTCGATATATCCAACAATATGCCGCCATCGCACAAGAAGAAATGCGCCGCTACAAGATTCCATCAAGTATCACTTTGGCGCAAGGACTTCTCGAATCTCAATTGGGGCAAGGTCTGCTTGCCCAAAAATCAAACAATCATTTTGGGATTAAATGCAAGCGTGAGTGGAAAGGAAAGAAAGTATATCATGACGACGATGCTCCGGGGGAGTGTTTTCGGGCGTATCAAGACCCCAAAGAGTCCTATCGTGACCATTCGCTTTTTTTGGCAGAACGTGAGCGTTACGCAAGTTTGTTCCGACTCAAAAAAACCGATTATAAAGCATGGGCAAAAGGCCTTAAAAAAGCGGGATATGCTACAGACCCTGCTTATGCAGATAAACTGATTGGACTTATCGAACGATTGAGTCTATGGAAATATGATAACCCAAAAGTATCACCAGATTTTAGTGTTGAAAATCGGGAAGTTCACATTGTACAAAAAGGAGATACGCTATACGGTCTATCCAAACGCTATAAGATTTCGGTTACAAAACTTAAAAAAATCAATGGGTTAACTTCTTCTGAGATTCATATTGGTCAACATATACGGTTAGAAAAATGAGATATGAGCGCAGTAGTGCTTTGTTTGCGCAAGCAAAACAAGTGATTCCAGGAGGGGTCAATTCCCCTGTTCGTGCTTTCAAGGCGGTTGGGGGCACGCCAATCTTTATTCAAGAAGCAAAAGGGGCATATTTGTTAGATGAAGATGGTAATCAATACATTGATTTTATATCATCTTGGGGACCTTTGATTCTAGGTCATAGTTATCAGCCCGTAGTGCAAGCAGTGCGAGATCAAGCGGAGAAAGGTACCTCATACGGAATCCCCACCCAACTCGAAACCAAGATTGCTGAACTCACAATTGCGATGGTACCCAACATTGATAAAATTCGATTTGTAAACTCCGGTACGGAGGCCTGTATGAGTGCTGTTCGACTTGCTCGAGGGTTTACGGGTCGTGAAAAAATCATCAAGTTTTCCGGTTGTTATCATGGCCATTCTGATGCTTTTCTTATTCAGGCGGGGAGTGGGGCGGTAACTTTTGGGAGCCCGAATTCCCCAGGGGTAACCCAAGGAACTGCAAAGGATACCTTATTGGCGACATATAACAATGTTGACAGTGTAACACAACTATTTAAAGCAAACCCTGATGAGATTGCAGCAATTATTTTAGAGCCCGTTGCTGGAAATATGGGTTGCATTCCACCCGAAGCTGGCTTTTTGGAAAGTCTTCGTTATTTGTGTGACCATAACGGTGCTGTACTGATTTTTGATGAAGTCATGACTGGCTTTCGTCTTGCTGCTGGTGGCGCACAACAGCTGCTGGGCGTCGATGCAGATATCGTTACCTACGGAAAGGTAATTGGGGGTGGACTTCCCGTTGGGGCCTTTGCAGCAAAAGACGAAATCATGGATCTGTTAGTTCCTATAGGATCAGTCTATCAAGCGGGCACTTTAAGTGGAAATCCACTTGCTATGGCGGCAGGACTTGCTATGCTTACAGCTTTACATGAGCAACCTGAAGTGTTTGATCGGCTAGCAGATAAAACGGCCTATTTACATCAAGGAATGGAAAGCATTCTCTCGAAAAGTCGAATTGATTATCAAATCAATCGATTTAGCTCTATGATATCCTTGCATTTTACCGATACACCGGTCAAGGACTTTGCTTCTGCAGCAAAGGGAGACAACCAGACCTTTAAGAAATACTTTCACGGAATGCTAAAGCGTGGGGTTTACTTACCTCCCAGTCCATTTGAGAGTTATTTTTTAAACGATGCCACATCTTATAAAGACCTTGACACAACTCTTAAGGCCTTTTCAGAAACCCTTAAAGAAATTTGATTACTTTTCGTCTAAGATTGTGTCAATTTGAGCAATCGCATCGCGTAAGTGGTACTTCGTATTTGTATCAGAAACGCGCTTAATTCCCTTTTCAATATCTTTTTTCAGTTTGTTGAGCTGCCCTCTTGCAACAGATCGGATATCGGATTGACTGACCAGCACGCGAGTTTGATTTCCATAGGTGCGTGCCCAACCCGTTGCAGGGGTTTGGCTTTCCATCATCAGGTAAGAAAGTCGTTCAATATAGGCACGTTGGAGATTTCGTCGATAGGTATCGATTTTGTTTCCTTTTGCAAGTTCTAACCACAGGCCATTCTGCAAGTCATTCATCATATTGACAAGGGTGTATGCTTGAGCTCCATGTAAAGCCTCATTTTCTATTATTCTTGCCAATCGACCAAAATCTAGGATGCTACTGATAATCCGGGTTTGTGTTCTACGCATACGATCAACCGCCCCTGCAAAATCAATTTTATTTAAGATATCTTCTTCCAATAACCAAGTCGGGGTTTGAAAAAGCTCTTGATGGAGAAATGACAAACAGTTTTGCTGATGATCTTTGGCAACATGGGTGTAAACTGCACCATCCTGGTCGTAGGTTTTATAGTACTCATAAACCCCGCCAATATTGGAGACCACATGACCCATATAGCGATTGAATTGGCTATACACCTGACCATATAAAGTTTCTAAATCATCGTAGTTTTTTCCATCCTCCGCTGTCCACTCAATCAGTTTGGGAATAATACGCTGAAGATTGGCAATGCCATAAGCACTGGCTTTGATGGCATCATCCCCAAGGTCTTCCGTTTGTGAACTAGGGTCAACAACACCAAATTGCTGTCGTCCGAACCGATACATTGGATCGTCTTCTTTATCACGAATCCATTGATCGAGAATGGGCTTTTCTTCTTCTGCTTTTTCTACAGAGGGTATGGGTCGATAACCCCAACGAACCGCATGGATGTCATATGGGCCAATATCTGGCATAAGTGACACATCGCCATCTCCTGGCTGGGCAATATAGTTGAAGCGAGCATAGTCCATAATTGATGGAGCAGTGCCATATTTTTGGGTAAATGACACAGAACGTAAAGAGTCAACGGGGTAAGCAACACTACTTCCCATATTGTGTGGAAGACCAATGGTATGCCCCACCTCATGAGCAGATACAAAGCGGATTAATCGACCCATGATTTCATCTTTAAATGCGACCCCCTGTGCTTCAGGATTAATCGCTGCGGTTTGCACGAAAAACCAATTGCGCAACAAGGTCATCACATTGTGATACCAATTGATGTCCGACTCGAGAATTTCTCCAGATCGCGGATCACTCACATGTGGGCCATTTGCATTCGGAATGGGAGAGGCTAAGTAACGCACAACAGAGTAACGAACGTCTTCAGGACTCCACTCTGGATCTTCATCTGGCGTTGGTGGGTCTTTTGCAAGAATGGCATTTTTAAAGCCAGCTGCTTCAAAAGCAACTTGCCAGTCTTCAATCCCTTGCTTGAGATATTTCCGCCACTTTTTTGGCGTTGCCCGATCGATATAATAGACAATAGGCTTGACGGGCTCTACCAGTTCACCACGCTCAAATTTTTTAATATCTTCTGGTGCAATTTCCAATCGCCAGCGATCGAGGTATCGAACGGTTTTACTCTCCTGAACATTGAGTCCATAGTCCACTTGGCCACGTGCAAACCATCCGACTCGCTGATCAAAATATCGACGCTTCATCTGCTCTTTTGGCAATAATATCATGGAGTTATTCATTTCCAAACTTACCAATCCTGTACTGGCATTTGAAGGAGGTTCGGACGAATTGTAGGTTTTTACGTGACGCATTTCCACATTCAAAGGATAGCTCTTAATACTCTCAATAAACGAGCGGGTCTTATCTAAACCGCTAATTTTATATGTTTTTCTTCTTGATGCTGGAAAGCCCATGGCCTTAATATCACCTTCTAAAAATTTATTGACTTGGATCAATGTGGAGGTCGAATCTTTACCAACGGTTTTTACATCAAAACGATACAGTATTGGTTCAAAATTTGAATTCACAACAGCTTCATGTATTGGTAAAGAATCTGCTGCGATGACTTGATGTGATACAACACGAAGTAATACTTTCTTTGATCTTTTTTCCCAACGCAAAACTTGGGTGTTTTGCTTGCCTCCCCCAAAGCCAATTCCACTTGCTGTTTTGGAAATCCGGGTCACAACCAGCATTTCACGCCCAAAGAGACTATCTGGGATTTCATAAAAGTAGTTTTCATCAACCTTGTGCACATCAAACAGCCCTTTGTCTGTGATTGCATCCTTGTTGATGATATCATCATAAGTCTTTATTTTAGATGTTTTCTCTTTTTTGTCTGATGATTTTTCTGTTTTGGAATCTTCATTGTTCTCTTTGTCTTGGGCATTCAATTGTCCAACGGCAATGAATAAAATAACGGATAATAGTAGTTGAATTCTCATCGTATATCTCTTTAAGATTCGTTTGAAGCGACTTTAAATGTATCAATTTAAAATGAAACCGAAGTTTTACGCTGAAAGATGCACAAAAAGACCGTCTTCTGTCTTGATCACTTTGGTCAAATGGTGGGCACTCAAGCCTTTGATAGCTTTATCCCATTTCTTATTGCTAAGTCCAGCTCTCTCTTTTAATTGAGATAATAAAACAGGATGGTTTTGCTTGAGGAGATTCAGTACAATTTTTTCTTCATCTGTCAACGTTGGACCTTGCACTTCTGGTCGCATTTGCGGGAAAAACAATACCTCTTGTATCGAACTATTGTCGGTCATCAACATAACAAGCCGATCAATCCCAATCCCAATCCCTGATGTTGGGGGCATACCGTACTCAAGCGCACGAACAAAATCTTGATCGATAAACATGGCCTCATCGTCTCCTTTTTCAGACAAAGCGAGTTGGTCTTCAAAACGCTCCAGCTGATCGATCGGGTCATTGAGTTCAGAATAGGCATTGGCCAATTCTTTTCCATTCACAAGGAGTTCAAAACGCTCTGTTAGCCCGGCTTTATCACGATGGATCTTGGTTAGTGGGCTCATTTCTTTGGGGTAATCGGTAATAAAGGTTGGCTGGACGTAATGATGCTCACAACAACTGCCAAATATCTCGTCGATGAGCTTTCCAACACCCATACTGTCGTCAACTACGATTTCGAGATTGCGAGCAGTTGTTCGCAACCCTTCCTCATTCATACCACTCACATCGATACCCGTATGTTTTTTGATGGCTTCAAGAATTGGCACTCGAGGGTAGGGGGCTTTAAAATCAATGGTTTTCTCGGAAACTTTCACTGCGGTACTGCCATGGGTGTCAACAGCTACCTTCTCAAGGAGTGTTTCGGTCGTTTCCATCATCCAGAGATAGTCTTTATTGGCGACATAAAGCTCCATAACCGTAAACTCTGGGTTATGGGTTCTGTCCATCCCTTCATTTCGAAAGTCTTTAGCAAACTCATAAACACCATCGAGACCTCCGACAATCAGACGTTTGAGGTAAAGCTCGTTGGCAACACGCAAGTAGAGTGGAATGTTCAATGCGTTGTGGTGAGTGACAAAAGGGCGTGCTGCGGCTCCACCTGGAATGGGCTGAAGAATAGGCGTTTCGACTTCCAAATAGCCCTTGCCATTAAAAAAAGAACGAATGGTATTTGTGATTTTCGTTCGTTTCAGAAAGGCATCCTTCACCTGCGGGTTTACAATCAGGTCAACATAGCGCATGCGATAGCGTTGCTCAGGGTCTGAAAATGAATCGTAGACATTTCCATCAGCATCTGTTTTTGGTAACGGTAATGGGCGAAGGGATTTACTCAATATATGCAAGGATTCCACTTGTACCGTTTTCTCACCCACCTGTGTGGTGAATAGGGTACCATTTATTCCGATAATATCTCCGATGTCTAAGAGCTTTTTGTACACATCATTGTACATGCTTTTGTCTTCTGTTGGACAAAGAACGTCTCTGTTGAAGTAGATTTGTATGCGCCCTTGTGAATCTTGAAGTTCTGCAAAACTCGCTTTGCCTTGAATACGACGAGACATCAACCGTCCTGCAATGCTGACCTGTTTTCCTTCAGTAAATTCATTGCTGATGGTTTCACTATTTGCATCCGTGGAAAAGGCAGCAGCTGGGTAAGGGTCAATTCCCAGCGCACGAAGTTGTTTTAATTTCTCTCGTCTGACGAGTTCTTGCTCAGAGCGTTCCAAATTGAGATTGTTTTTACAAAGATAATCATGCTAAATCAATTGAGTGACTTTGGGGAGGGATTTGTGACGATACAGTCAATAATTTACCCCAAATCGAAACCATTTTTAGTGATTTCTTAATTTGTAAGCTAAAATAGTTTCGTTGTTGAAATCAAGTCTATCTTTGTAAACCACATGAAAAGGGAAGTTCAGTTTCGGGATCTTGGTGTTTTGGATTATCAAACCGTTTGGGATTTGCAACATAACTTGTTTCAACAAACGATAGACACCAAAATTTACAACCGTCGTAACCAAGCCAAAACACCCACAACAAACCACTTTTTGCTTGTTGAGCACAATCCAGTAATAACCTTGGGAAAGAGTGGTTCTGCTGATCATCTCCTCACAAGCAAGACCAAATTGGAAGCCCAGGGAATTTCGTTTTTTAAAATTGATCGTGGTGGGGATATTACCTATCATGGTCCCGGCCAAATCGTTGGTTATCCGATTCTTGATCTGGATCATTTTTTTACCGATATCCACAAGTATTTGCGTTTGTTGGAGCAAGTTATTATCGATACCCTAGCCGATTTTGAGATTATCGCGACACGTAGTAAGGGGGAAACGGGAGTCTGGTTAGATATCAACACTCCCTTTGCTAGAAAGATATGCGCCATGGGGATTCGGGCAAGCCGTTGGGTCACCATGCATGGGTTTTCTTTGAATGTCAACACGGACCTCTCTCATTTCGATCACATCGTTCCCTGCGGTATTCATGGGAAGCAAGTGACTTCAATGACGCAAGAGTTAACAAAAGAAGTCTCACCTAATGAAGTTAAAAAGCACATCACACATCACTTTCAAAAGCAGTTTGACGCCACTTTGGTTTATTAATCAACAAATGTTATTGCGGAATTTGATAGGCAACCAAGCTGTTGTTCTCGCCAGTCGTTACCAAAAACACCTTCCCTTTTCGGTCGCTGTCAATTGTGATTGGACCAGCACCATAAATCGGGAAATGCGGAAGTAGGTTTCCTTTTCGGTCAAAAACATACACCTTTTCCTCTTGCTCATCAACCAAGCTGATCAAGGTACGGTTGTTGACCACATGAATTGAAGGTTCTCCGTATAATCCAAAATCGAGTTCCAACAGTCGTCCATTGATTTCGAGTTTATTTTCGGTGAGCAACACAAGGTTTTTACCTCTAGAACGAACATGATACGGTGTCTCAAAGGGTAATGTGCGGTAGCTTATTTTACCATTGATTTCAACGCGAAACAGTCGGTTTTTATTGTCCAGACCAACAAAACCATTTTGATGCAGATACACATCTGAGGAAATCACCAAATCATTTGGTGTTTTGATACGAATATTCCCCCTCCGATCTAGTAAAAGCAATTTTCCATTTTTTTGGACCATTGTGATATAGTCTCTTGTGCCAATTCGAATATGCTTGGGCGCATATTTGAGGTTGGCTTTTGTAAGGTTGAATCCGCTAACTTTTGTAAACTTTCGATCACGCAATTCTAGCTTGTTCTGGTCAATTAGAACGAGTCGATAGTCTCGGGAGTTTTCATAATCAAAAACAGCGAGAGGTAAGGGATTGTTGAGGGTGGAATAAAAGGGAGTTACAGGCCTTGCATTTCGATCGATGACTTCAAACCCTTTTTTCGTGGTGTAAGCCATCTGAAGTCGACTGTTTTTATATAGATCAACTTGGCGAATGGGAAACTGAATCGGACTGCCGATGGGCCTTGTCCAAATCCTTTTACCACTGCTGCTAATCAACATCAAATTGTGTTTTTCATCTTGAACGACCCATTCCATCGAGCCATTGAGATGGTTGCGTACAGCGTTTGGACCTTGCAAAATGGCGCTTTCAATTGGCGTTGAAAACAAGAGTTTGGGTCGTTTATTTTTGATTTTTTCTTGTTTGGAAAACCGCTGGAATTGGATTTGAGCAACTCCACTTTCGACCAATCCAACCCCAAGCCAAAAGGGGAATTCGCTAGTGCTGTCCATACGTAGATCGTCAATCAATAGAGAATTGAGTTGTTTTAAAAAGAACTCCTCCACGCCCACAAAAAGAAAAGATGATTCATTTGGGATTTCGTCCAAAAGTCCTGTAAACTGCTCGTCACTGCCTAGGAAATACCCATTGAAGAGTTGTGTAAGTACTTCCGTAAGAGATGCTTCTGATGGTGCTAAAAACAATAGACCATTTAACAGGGTAGAATGTGTAAGGGTTGGTAGATTCAATAAAGGTATGCCAAGTCCTTTTATCGATTTTTCTTTTGAGAACTGATACGTCATCACATCTCTTACCTTACGCTTGGCTTCCGCATTTTTTTCCAGTATTTCAACGACACCCTCAACTCCTGTCATGTCAAGAACTGCAATTTGATTTTGCAGCGTGTGCACCTTGGCAACAGCATGAGCTTGCATCAAAAGGCTGTCGACTGGGAGACTTGGTAAATTATGTTGAGCGTTGTACCGATCCCGTGCAACAGAGTATCGATCAGAGTCAAATCCATATAGAGATGCACCGATCATTGTGAGGGGAAGATTTGATAGTAACTTTGATAGATCGTGTGTCTGATTGGAAACCAGACTCATTTTTGTCAATTCTTCTGAGGAGAGCAAACCAATGGAATTCAAGATCGTATTTCCATTTTCGATTTCTGGTTGAATGGCTATCCAAGATGAAAAATCGGACAGGTTGAAGGGAATCGTTGTCTTAAATTTTTCAGTCAATAGAGTTTGGCATTTCTCATTGATAAAAAGTTGAAAAGGCCCTACTTTTGAGTTGTACAGTTTTTGAAGATTTTCATCTGGGCGATTTGGCGCAGTGTGAAGTCGGATACTGTTCTCGAGTAAAATTTTCGAGTCAGATTCAAAATAGGTATTCTGATTAACAACAGCATAGCGGTCGATGCTTTGTTTTTCAAACCGAATGACAGGCAAGTTTTCATATCGTAGCGTATCTCCAACAAGTTGAGGCACGCTATCGATTGGAGCTAAAGGCCGAATCAAAAGGTATTTGTATTCTTCAACACCCTCTGCATGATAACTGACGATGCATTCTTGAAAAGATAACCAATGTTCTTCTGCGGATAAAAGCGGAGCTATGAAACGACTGAGTTGTTGCTGGCTATTTGAAAAACCAACTAGGGATTCCATATCCTCGGTATGAAGAATTGCAATGGGTTTTGCAGGGATAAAGCCAAGGGGGTTCACCGTTGTCTGCGGAGGAGTTGAGCATTGCGTCAAGACAAAAAGCACAAAGCAAACGAGCAAATAGCGCATGGTACAAAAGTAATAAAGTTAAAATTCGAATTGTGTTTGTGTGGGTAATAATCTAAAACTTTTTCTATGCCATTGGGACACACCAACAGACCGAATGCCTTTTCGGTGTTTTTTGGTTGGATATCCCTTGTTTGTATCCCACCCATAGTCTGGGGATCTGCTGTGAAGTGTCTTCATAAAATCATCTCGTTCGGTTTTTGCCATTACCGATGCGGCTGCAATATTGAGAAAGCGGGCATCCCCTTTGATCATGCATTTGTGCGGGATATCTAGATAGGGCGTAAAGCGGTTGCCATCGACAAGAATATATTCTGGTGGGGGACTGAGTTTTTGAATAGCCAGATGCATGGCTTCTATAGAGGCATTGAGGATGTTGATTTCATCAATCCGTTCGGGGAGTACATGGGCAATGCCGTAGGCGATCGCAACACTCTCAATTTCTTTTCGCAATTTGGTTCGTTGTTTGGAAGTCAGTTTTTTTGAATCGTTGAGCATAGCATGTGAATAGGAAGGGGGAAGGATTACTGCAGCAGCCGTCACAGGCCCTGCTAAGCAACCCCGACCGGCCTCATCGGTACCACATTCAATAAATTTAGTGCGTTGGGTTTGCATTTCTACTAAAATACGACATAGTTTAATACAATACTCTTATTTTTCAATACTCAATTTGTATTCAAGCACAAAGTATCTTCAATACTGTCCATCCGAATTCTCTACCTTTGCTCAAATGAATTCGATTAGGCCTTTTTTTGTGGTTTGTTGCTTGCTAGTCACTTTTGCTGCTCAATCTCAAAATCAATCTAGTCCATTACCGTCAAAAAGATTGGAGGGCTTGAGTGGAGGTTCACAACTAAATAATCAATTTCAAGGGTCCTTACAAGGCCAAGACAGTTTGTTTGGCCAACGGGTTAGGCAAAAGCTTACTGAAAAGAAACCAATAACAGACTATCTAATTATCTCTCAGGATCGGGATACGACTTTTGTTGACACAACCCTTAGCATTGAAAAGCAATATAAGCTTAACTTCCGTAGAAAGGACGATTTTGAACATTTGGCGTTTGCAAACTCAGGCCAAACTGTTAACTATCTTTCTATAAAACCTGGTCCACAGTCGATTTTACCAATGCTTGGATTTCGTGCAAAAACCCATCAAACTTTTCAGCAAGACGAAGTTTTCTATTATCATGTGCCAACTCCACTAACCGAAATGTATTTTAAAACTGCATTTCAGCAGGGGCAATCTACCGATGTAATGATTACAGCAAATCTCACCTCACGCATGAATTATGCGATTGCCTACAGGGGTCACCGCTCGCTAGGCCATTACCAGCATAACTTGTCTGGGGTGAGTCAGCTTCGTTTTTCGACCTGGTACGAAAACCCGAATGGCAAGTATCGATTACGACTTCAAATGGCAAACCAAAAAATCGAACAACAAGAAAACGGTGGGCTAGACGACACATCACTTAAGAACTTTACGGACAAAATCACGGAATTTGAAGACAGGGCCCGTATGTCGGTCAAGTTTCAAAATGCAACTCATTTTTTTACAGGAAAGCGTTATTTATTTGAACATGACTACGCACTAATAATGACATCCGATTCGATTTCTGTACCTGCACTTCGGCTGGGTCATCGCATACAAACCGATTCGCAACGGCACACTTTTGATCAGCAATCAGCAGTGGATGGGTTTGGGTCCCTTGCAGAGGGCTTTTCAAGTCCAAAAGACATCGTGCACTACACTAGCACAAGACAGGATGTGTATGCGCTTTTTGAAAAATCAAAATGGGGTGAAATTGAGGCCTATGGATCAGCTTTGCAATACGGCTACAACAACGCACACACGACTAATTTTCGAGAGGTCAATGAGTCTAGTATCGCTGTAGGTTCAAAGCTAGGGTTTTCATTAAAAGACAGTCAATTAATGTTTCATTTTGAAAAGTCAGTAGAAGATAATCAGTTGGGGAGTTTTGCGCAGCTAACTGCATCTTTTCCAATGATTAAAAAAGTTCGTTTACAAGGCGGTTTTCGCTGGGAGACCTACTCACCTCGATTAACCTTACTTGATTATCACAGTAGCTATGCGTCTTTTATATGGCAGAAAAATATGCTAAAGATCATCCGGTCCACCCTTTTTTCGAGTTTGGATGTACCAAAGCTTGGTTTGCTTTCGGTTTCTTTGACTACCCTCGACAACTATGCCTATTTTCAGCAAGACTTGGAAAAAGGATCTTTGTTTGTAAACCCTGAACAATGGAATGAGACGATACACCTGCTTAAATCGCGTTGGGACAATAGCTTATCCTTAGGGATATTTTCATTAGACACAAACATTCAGTTCCAGCGAGTGAGTGAGAAAGCTCCGATTCATCTTCCAGATTTCTTGGGGAGATCAACAATCTCCTATGCAGATGAGTGGTTTCGAAAAGCAGCCTTTGTACAAATTGGAGCGACAGTCAAATATTATTCTTCGTTTTATGCGGATGCCTATAGCCCCATACTTTCCGATTATGTGGTACAAGATGCTGTTGAAATTGGAGGAGAACCTTTGTTTAGTGCTTTTTTTAATGTGAAAATCCAGCAAACACGGCTGTATTTTAATGCTGAAAACTTAGGTGCTGCATGGAATGGCAACAACAGATTGGCGGCACCAGATTATCCTTATCGAGATTTTATTTTACGATTTGGGATTGTCTGGAACTTTTTTCAATAAAATTTATGGATGATTCGGTAAATCTCCGTGGGTTTTTGTTGGGAGTTGTGTAGTACCCATCAAAAATTGATCGACTTGATAGGCAGCTTCTCTACCTTCAGAAATTGCCCAAACGATCAAAGACTGACCACGTCGCATATCCCCTGCAGCAAAAATGTTGGGAACATTGGTCTGATATGACTTGGTGTCTGCATTGATATTTGAGCGTTCGTCAAGTTGAATACCGAGTTGCTCAGCCAATGTTGGCTCAGGCCCCGTGAATCCAAGGGCGAGTAAGGCAAGGTCGCAAGGCCATTCTTTTTCAGAGCTGGGCTCTTCCACTAGCTTTGGTCTTTCCCCTTCTTTTTTTTCCCAATGCACGTGTACAGTTTTAAGCCCAGATAGTCTGCCATCATCATCTGTTAGAAACTCTTTAGTCATGATGCTAAACTCACGCTCACTTCCTTCTTCATGCGAAGATGAGGTTTTGTGTTTAAAAGGCCAGTAGGGCCAAGGGTGTTCAGCTGTTCGGTCATCAGCGGGTCGTGGCATGATTTCAAAATTAGTCACACTAGCCGCCCCTTGACGGTTTGAGGTACCAATACAGTCAGAACCAGTATCCCCACCTCCGATTACAATGACGTTTTTGCCTTGAGCGTGAAGTTCGGGGTCGACATCAGTAAGTCCATCAACCCATCGGTTGCTCTTTGGTAAAAAGTCCATCGCCTGTACAACCCCTTTGGCATCTGATCCAGGAATGGGTAACCTTCTGCGAATGGTTGCACCCCCACAAAGAACAACGGCATCAAAACTCTTGAGCTTTTCTGAACTATAGTTTTTACCAACTTCAACCCCTGTTTTAAAGAGAATACCTTCCTCTTCTAGAATAAACACACGACGTTCGATAATATTTTTTTCCATTTTGAAATCAGGAATACCATATCGCAGCAATCCACCCACTTTTTCATCTCTTTCAAAAACCGTGACGGTATGACCCGCTCTGTTGAGTTGTTGGGCAGCAGCCAGTCCAGCTGGTCCAGATCCGACAACTGCAATGGTTTTTCCCGTTCTGTTTTTTGGTGGGTTTGCCTGAATCCAACCTTCTTTAAATCCACGTTCAACGATGTATTTTTCGATCATTTCAATCGCAACAGGAGGATTGATTATCCCCAAAACACATGCTGCCTCACATGGCGCAGGACATAGTCGGCCTGTAAACTCTGGAAAATTGTTTGTAGAATGTAGAATTCGAAGGGCTTTCTGCCAATTGTTTTGATAAACAGCATCGTTAAAGTCAGGAATCATATTACCAAGTGGACAGCCACTGTGACAAAATGGGACCCCGCAATCCATACAACGCGCTCCTTGGTCTTGTAACTTTTCTTCACCAGGATGAACCGTAAATTCCTTGTAGTTCTTGATACGGTCAACGACAGCTATATTTATCTCGTCAATCCGATCATAATCTAAAAATCCTCTTAGCTTTCCCATATCAGTTTACTTCTTGTTTGGCCTCTTCTGCCAAGCGAGCTAGCGCTTTTTTGTAGTCCGTTGGCATGATCTTGATAAAATTCTTTTTCTCTGCTTCCCAATTGCTCAGGATTGCAGTTGCTTTGTTACTCGCTGTGTATTTGACATGCTTGTTGAGCAACTCTTCTAAATCGGTGAGATCATCTGCTGAAGGATTTTCTAATCCAATCATTTCCATATTAAAGTTACGCTCATTAAAAGCACCATCATGAGAATATAAATAAGCGACTCCGCCACTCATTCCAGCAGCAAAATTACGTCCAAACTCGCCAAGAATAACAGCGATACCGCCAGTCATATATTCACAACCGTGATCCCCAATGCCCTCAACGACTGCTGTTGCACCAGAATTACGAACACAAAAACGCTCACCAGCAATTCCATTTATGTAAGCCTCACCAGCAGTTGCACCATATAGGGCAACATTACCGATAATGATGTTTTCTTCGGCTTTATAGGAAACTCCTTCAGGGATTCGGGCGACAAGTCGAGCACCCGAAAGGCCTTTACCGAAGTAATCATTGCAGTTTCCAATCGTTTCCAAATGGAGCCCTTTGGTTGCAAAACAACCGAAACTTTGTCCTGCAGAACCTGTAAAATGTATGGTCAAGGTGTCTTCAGGAAGACCGTCAGCTCCATATTTTTTGGAGATTTCGTTACTCAAAATCGCCCCCACACTTCGATTAGTGTTGCTAATAGGAAAGGCTAGGTTTTGTGGCTCTAATTTTTCAATGGCTTTGCTTGCCTGAGAAATCAGCGTAAAGTCAAGGACGTTCTCTAGCTTGTGATCTTGCTTTTCAACATTTCTCTCGGGAGTGCCCTTTTCCACATCGGGCTTGTGTAAGATGCTCGATAGATCAATACCCTTGGCCTTAAAGTGGTCAATCGCATTGCTCATATTCAACTTTTGGCTTTGTCCGACCATTTCATCAAGGGTTTTAAATCCTAGTTGCGCCATGATGCTTCTCAACTCCTCAGCGACAAAGTGCATATAATTTACAATATGCTCGGGCTTTCCTTTAAAGTTTTTTCGAAGCTCTGGGTCTTGAGTCGCGATTCCAACTGGGCAGGTGTTGAGGTGACATGCTCGCATCATAATACACCCTGTTGCGACGAGTGGTGCAGTTGAAAAACCAAATTCTTCAGCACCGAGGAGACAGGCAATTGCCACGTCACGACCTGTTTTCATCTGACCGTCACATTCCAAAACAATGCGACCGCGTAAGTCATTTAAGACAAGCGTTTGCTGTACCTCAGCGATTCCCAGTTCCCACGGCAACCCAGCATGTTTTAATGAGGTAAGTGGTGACGCGCCAGTTCCGCCGTCATAACCCGAAATCAAAATCACATCTGCTTTGGCTTTTGCAACACCAGCAGCAATGGTTCCAACACCAACTTCAGAAACCAACTTAACATTCACGCGGGCTTCTCGATTCGCATTTTTCAAATCGTAAATGAGTTGTGCCAAATCTTCAATCGAGTAAATATCGTGGTGTGGCGGAGGTGAAATCAACCCGACATAAGGAGTTGAGTTCCGCACAGACGCAATGTATGGATTGACTTTTGGACCAGGAAGTTGCCCGCCTTCGCCCGGTTTTGCACCCTGCGCCATTTTGATTTGAATCTCTTGTGCATTGGCCAAATAATGAGACGAGACACCAAAACGTCCAGATGCAACTTGCTTAATCGCACTGTTGCGCCAGTCTCCATCTTCATCTCTTTTAAATCGTCGGGGGTCTTCTCCTCCTTCACCAGAATTGCTTTTCCCACCAATGCGGTTCATCGCTTTTGCCAAGGTTTCATGAGCTTCTTCGCTAATGGAGCCAAGTGACATCGCACCTGTTTTAAAGCGCTTCGCAATCGCTGTCCAAGGTTCGACTTCCTCAATTGGAATGGGATCGAGGTTGTCAAAAGAAAACATACCGCGTATGGTCATCAATTGCCTTGATTGGTCATTGACCAACTTGGCAAACTCTTCATAGCTTTCAAACTTATTTTGTTGGGTTGCCACTTGCAACTTCGCGATGGTGGCAGGATTGAGCATATGTGCTTCTCCATTCCGTCTCCAACGATAGCTTCCGCCAATTTCCAAATCCTGACTCTCGACAGCTTCTTCGTTTGCAAAGGCCTGGTAGTGACGAAGAGAGATTTCCTTTTCGACTTCAAACAACCCAATTCCCTCAATACGTGTAGGCGTATTGCAAAAGAATTCATCGATGAATTTCTGATTCAAACCAAGTGCTTCAAAAATTTGTGCACCGCGATAGGAGTGAAGTGTGGAAATTCCAATTTTATTCATGATTTTGACCAATCCTTTAGCGATGGCGTTATTGAAATTCTCAATGGCCTGATCAGTAGTGATTTGAATGCAATCTTGTGAACTGACTAGATTGTCAATAATTTCATTGACCATATAAGGATTTATCGCGCTTGCACCATACCCAAATAAGGTAGCAAAATGATGAGGTTCACGAGGTTCTGCAGATTCAATCACAATCCCAAACTTCGAACGCATACCATGCTTGGTCAATCCGTGATGAACGGCAGAGCAAGCCAATAGCATCGGGATAGGAGCTTGGTCTCTATTTACTCCACGATCTGATAAAATGATGATGTTTGCACCTTCACTAACTTTTTCCTTGACTTGACTGATGACATTTTCAATGGCTTGCTGCAGTCCGTTGTGTCCTTTTTCGATATAGTATAAAACAGGGACAGACGAAGATTTGAAGTCTTGGTGTTTAATAAATTTGATTTTATCCAAATCTTCGTTAGAAATAATCGGATTTTGGATACGTAGTTTTTTGGCGTGTTTGGGGTCAACCGAAAACAAATTGTAATCACTGCCGATGGAAAGTGATGTGTCAGTTACAATCTCTTCTCGGATTCCATCAAGTGGAGGATTGGTTACTTGTGCAAAGAGTTGCTTGAAGTAGTTGTAAAGCAGTTGTGGTTTGTGGGAAAGCACAGCGAGTGGGGTATCTGTTCCCATTGAACCAATGGCTTCTTTCCCCGCCGACATCATCGGGATAATCAAGGTTTTGATATCCTCTTCAGTATATCCAAATCCTTTAAGTCTCTGCAAATAGTTCGTTTGCTCTTGCGGCGTTTTGTTGCCGGTGTAAGGAACGTCTTTTAATGCCAATAAATTCTCGTCCAACCATTTTTGATAGTGTTGTTTTGAAGAAATAATGCCTTTGATTTCTTTATCTTCGACGATACGTCCTTCATTCATATCAACAAGAAACATACGGCCTGGTTCTAGGCGTCCGTGAGTGGCTACATTTTTTGGTTCGATTTCCGTAACGCCAGTCTCAGAAGACATCACGACATATCCATCTTTTGTCACGGTGTATCTGGAGGGTCTCAAACCGTTTCGGTCGAGTAAAGCTCCGATATAATTCCCATCCGTAAACGGAACAGATGCAGGGCCATCCCAGGGCTCCATGATACAGGAATTAAAAGAGTAAAACGCTTTTTTTACAGGGTCCATGCTTTTGTGCTTTTCCCATGCCTCAGGAACCATCATCATCATGACTTCGGGTAGCGATCGACCTGTATGCAATAACAGTTCAACGACCATGTCCATAGATGCAGAGTCCGACTTTCCATTTAAAACGATTGGAAGAATGGACTGGATATCATCTCCAAAAAAGTCACTTTTCAGAAGCTCCTCACGTGCTTTCATGCGGTTGAGATTCCCGCGATAGGTATTGATTTCCCCATTGTGACACATGTATCGGAAGGGCTGCGCCAAATCCCAAGTGGGGAAGGTGTTGGTGGAGAAGCGCTGATGGACTAATGCGAGTCGTGTTACCACTCGCTTATCGGACAAATCTGTGTAAAATCGCTCAATATCTTCTGGTACCAGTAAGCCTTTGTAGATTAGCGTCCGCGTTGATAAACTGGGCAAATAAAAATAACTGGCTTGCGACATTTTGGTTGCATAAACCTTGTGTTCTGCAATTTTTCTCGCGATAAAGGTCTTAGTGTTGAGTTCTTTTTCGTTGAGTGTTACGCCTTCTGCAGGACTAACAAAGACTTGCTCAATATGGGGTAGCGTGCGTCCAGCAATCTCTCCGACAACCATTCGATTTGTCGGAACTTCTCTCCATCCGATGACTTCAAGTCCCTGTTTTTCGAACTCCTCATTGAGTGTATTCACACAAAATTCCCGTTGATTATCTTTAATAGGTAGGAAAACCGTACCTAGGGAATAGGTTGTTGGATCAGGCAAGTCAAAATGACAGACTTGCTGTAGAAAGTCATGTGGAATATCGATCAGGATACCAGCGCCATCTCCTGTCTTTCCATCTGCACTCACCGCACCCCGATGTTCGAGTTTGACGAGAATATCAAGTGCTTTGTGGATAATGTCATTTGTACGCTTACCTTCTAAGCTACATATGAAACCTGCACCGCAGTTATCATGCTCAAATTGGGGGTCGTAAAGTCCTTGTTTTATCATCATAGGGTCTCAAATATATCCATCTGATTGTGATATTTTAACAACATTGCTTCTGATAGAATGAAGAAATACAATATTTTTAAGGAAAAGCCAAAATAAATACTTATTTCGTACTATCTATTGTTTATATTGTGAAATCAACAAAAAATAGTAAATTCGAAATTTCACACCCTTATAATTGAGGGGTTGCAAACAAAATTGTAAAATCATTGATTTTTATACCTTTATAAAATGAGGGGGGTGTGTTGTAAAGTCGACTTATATGACGTGCTAAAAGTTAGCGTAAGTTTTTTGGCGAAAATTAAAACGAGATAGTATATTTGATTCCACAACAATTGATATATGGAAATGATTATTATTATAGTATTTGTACTTGGTTACCTCGCAATAACGCTTGAGCATAACCTTCACATCGACAAACTTATTCCTGCACTTGCTATGATGGCCATTTTATGGGCGATGATTGCCTTGAATCACTTGGATGTGTTTGACATTGATGCGGTAAATAAACAACTATTGCCGACGCATATTGAAGAAGCCCTTTTGCACCATCTGGGAAAAACAGCAGAGATTCTTGTCTTTCTTTTGGGCGCGATGACGATTGTTGAAATTATTAATTATTTTAATGGTTTTGCTACAATCAAACAGTTTATCCGAACGCGAAATAAGGTTCGATTACTCTGGATATTTGCTAGTTTGGCTTTCGTACTTTCGGCAATCATCGATAACCTTACCGCTACGATCGTATTGGTTACCATTTTGCAAAAGGTGATTCACGAACGCAACCTCAGACTATGGTTTGCGGGTCTGATTATTGTAACTGCTAACGCAGGAGGCGCATGGTCACCGATCGGTGATGTCACCACCACAATGCTGTGGATTGGTAAAAAAGTATCTACACCCGAATTGATTAAATTCCTTATTGTGCCTTCTTTGGTTTGTATGGTGGTGCCAACGCTTATCGCTAGCCGTTATAAGGTCTTTAAAGGAGAAATTGATAAGATAAATGACAAAATTGAGTTGACACCAAAGGGTCCAACTATGTTATACTTGGGGCTTAGTGCCATTTTATTTGTTCCTTTGTTTAAATATGTAACTCATTTGCCACCTTACGTCGGGATGATGTTATCCCTAGCCGTTGTTTCTGTTTTTGCAGAAGTGTATAGCCGTTCAAAAGCGTTTGTTGAATCCAAGTCAAACTCTGGTGTGCAACCACATCACAACCCAGTTCATGTGGCATTGACAAAAATCGAGATGCCGAGTATACTGTTTTTCTTAGGTATTTTGATGGCTGTTGCCGCTCTTGAATCCCTTGGATTGATGTTTGAATTTGCACAAAATCTCAATGCCGCTATACCCAACTCTGATATTGTAGTGGCAATTTTAGGGTTTACCTCTGCTATCATTGACAATGTTCCTTTGGTTGCTGCGAGTATTGGAATGTTTTCAGAGCCGATTGATCATCCGCTTTGGCATGCCATCGCATTTGCTGCCGGGACAGGGGGGAGTATGATTATTTTTGGATCAGCAGCCGGTGTTGTTGCCATGGGCATGGAGAAAATCAACTTTTTCTGGTATTTAAAAAACATTTCTTTTCTAGCACTTGTTGGCTCTGTTTCTGGTTATTTAACCTTTATGCTGTTTAGAGATTACATCTTGGTGTAAATGAATTACAGCCAAACCATCGCTTGGTTGTTTAAACGCTTGCCCATGTATCAACGGGTTGGTACGCCAGCCATGCGTTTGGGATTGGATCAAATGAATCGCTTGAGTGCTGCGTTGGGAAATCCCCATCGCAGCATCACGTGTATCCATATTGCCGGAACCAATGGTAAGGGATCTACGGCGCATATGTTGGCTTCGGTTCTCCAAACGGCTGGATATACAGTCGGACTTTATACCTCTCCCCATTTAAAGGATTTTCGAGAGCGAATCAAAATCAATGGCCAACCCATTGGTAAAGACATTGTTGTTGATTTTGTCAACCAACATTTAGATATACTTGAAGCGGGGAACTACTCGTTTTTTGAAGCAACAGTTGGCATGGCGTTTTCCTCCTTTGCCAAAAGGCAGGTGGATGTTGCCATTATTGAAGTCGGCTTGGGTGGACGACTTGATGCCACCAATATCATTACCCCCATTTTATCTATCATTACCCATATCAGCAAGGATCACCAACAGTTTTTGGGAAATACCATCGAAGCAATTGCTGCGGAAAAAGCAGGGATTATTAAAGAGAATGTGCCTGTTGTAGTGGGTCAGAATAAGGAATCGGTGCAAAAAGTGATTCTTGACAAAGCCAAATCTTTATCTTCTCCTTTATTTTTTGCGAATCAAACCGAAACTTATGCGACGGATTTGATCGGAAATTATCAGAAAGAAAATCTTGCCACTGCATACATGGCTCTGCAAGTTCTTACAGAATTCGATGTCAACAAAAAACATATTCAAGAGGGGTTGCAAGCGGTTGTTAAAAACACAGGTTTTCAGGGACGGTGGCAAATTTTAGATGACTCTCCAATGGTGATTGCTGATGTTGCGCATAACGAAGCGGGAATTGCAGCTGTGATGAATCAACTGAAATCAATGACTTATGATCAACTTCATATTGTCTTCGGCATGGTTGAGGATAAAGACTTTGAACAAATTCAGCAACACCTACCCAAGGATGTGACATATTATTTTTGTAGCCCCAAGGTAGTTCGTGCGAAGGCAGTTGATCAGTTGTTTACGGAAGCCAATTGTTTCGGATATAACGGGAAACCCTATGAGTCGGTATCAGACGCTTTAGATGCTGCAAAAACGATGGCATCTCCTTTGGATATTGTCCTTGTTTGTGGGAGTTTATTTATCGTTGCAGAAGTGATATAAATCCCTTTGGTGTTAAAAAAAGAGACTATATTTGCAACCGCTAGGGCGCGTAGCTCAGTTGGTTCAGAGCACTTGGTTTACACCCAAGGGGTCAGGGGTTCGAATCCCTTCGCGCCCACATTTTTAACCTCAACTTTTAGTTGGGTTTTTTTAATAGGTATATCTCATTGGATTTTGTGCTTTCGCTTTCCCTTTTGAGGTTTGCTTTAGCGCTCCTCTTCATTCCACCAATTTTTCTATTTATCGCCTTTTCAAAAAAGTTTTTTCTTGCCATATAAATTACTTTTGTGAATTGTAATCATCAGTCCATTTTTGAAGATTATTTTAAATGGAATTGTGTTAGAGTTATTGGGATTCTTTGTTTTGAGGAACTAAATGTTTTCTTAATTTGGCATCATGATCTCCAAAATCAAATTATCTAATTATCAACGATATATTCAATTCCTACAACAGGAGAATCAACTTTCTTTTTACGATTACCAAGATTTCCATCTATGGAGTGTAACCCATCAAGGTGCTTTTTGGGAGTCGATCGCTCGATTTTTTTCCATTTCTTTTCACAAGCCCTATTCGTCAGTAATGACCTTTTCTGAAAAACCTTGGGAAACCACTTGGTTTGCGGGGGCAGAGATTAGCTATGCAAAACATGTTTTTTCTCAATTTTCAAATGATCGACCAGCTCTAATTTATCAAAGCGAAACTGATCCTTTAATCGAAATTAGTTGGCAAGCTTTGCGGAACAAAACAGTTCTCATCCAACAACAATTACTTGTTCTTGGTGTACAAAAAGGTGATTGTGTAGTGGCCTACTGTCTAAATACCCCTGAAACGATTGCTGCCTTTTTGGCTGTCAATGGTTTGGGTGCAGTTTGGTCCTCTTGCTCACCCGATTTTGGATACGATGTTATCTATGATCGTTTTTCACAATTACAACCCAAAGTCCTTTTTGCGCATTCGCACTATACATACAAAGGAAAACAATTTGATATCAGCCAAAGAGTTTCTGCCTTGCAAGAAGGTCTGCAGAACTGTGGTTTTATCGATCTTTGCGAATTCAATTCTTTTGAAGACCCCGATGAAAATTACAACGAGCTTCATCTTATTCCAGTATCATTCTCTGATCCGATCTGGATTTTGTTTTCATCAGGCACAACAGGAATACCAAAGGCGATTGTTCATGGTACAGGGGCGATGATCCTAGAACATCAAAAAGCACTCGCTATTCATCAAGATGTTAGCAAGGAGGATCGATATTTTTGGTATTCAACAACAGGTTGGATGATGTGGAATTATGCTCTATCGAGTTTGTTGTGTGGCGCCACACTTTGTTTGTATAATGGCGCACCAAATTATCCAAAGGAATCTGTACTGTGGGATTTTGCCCATCAAGCAAGCATCAATCATTTTGGGCATGGAGCTGTCTATTTTCAGCATCAAGCAGACCAAGGTTTTTCGGAAATCGAAATGCTCGATTTTCAATTCCTCAAAACGATTGGCTCAACTGGTTCTCCAATGTCAGCAAATACTTGCCGATCATTACAACATCGCTTTCCCAACACACAGGTTATTTCCCTAAGTGGTGGAACAGATGTTTGTACCGCTTTTGTTGGGGGACACCCCGAAATGGAGGTAGTTCCCGGAGAAATCCAATGTAAAATGCTCGGCGCTCCAGTCGAAGTATGGAACTTTAAGGGTGACAAAATTCTCAATCAAGCGGGTGAATTGGTGCTGTCAAAACCTTTTTTATCTATCCCAATTGGTTTGTGGGGGGATCAGGACAATTGTTTAATGAAAGCTAGCTACTATGGGATGTATAAACAAGTTTGGAATCACGGCGATTGGGCGACCGAAAACGATACAGGAAGCTTTATCATTCATGGACGATCTGATGCCACATTAAACCGGCAGGGCGTTAGGATCGGTACGGCAGAGATCTACAATACGCTAAATACGCAAGAAGGTATTGAAGACAGTCTTGTAATCCATCTAACCAACGACAAACAGGATTCTTTACTTTTGTTTGTTGTCACACCTGAAGAAATCGATGAAAAAGAAATCAGAGTCCAAATCAAAGAGCAATGCTCTCCGCGGCACGTGCCAGACCATGTCATTCGCGTTCCAGATGTCCCCTATACTTTGAGCGGAAAAAAAGTTGAAATTCCCATCAAACGATTATTGATGGGCGCATCAATCAACAATGTCTTGCGTATGGATTCTTTACGAAATCCCGATTCGGTGAAGTGGTTTGTTGACTTTGCGAAAAAACCCCATTACTTAAAGTGAGGAGCCCCACTCAAAATCTCCTTTGACACCTTGTCTTCAAATTGCTTAAAATTACTGTTAAATTCCCTTGCGAGCTTGTGCGCTTGCTTGTAAAACGCCTCGTCATCATTCCAAGTCTGCCTAGGACTTAAAATCGAATTAGGGACTCCAGGGCATGTTCTAGGTTGAGCAATCCCAAACACAGAGTGAATGTGATAATCTCTACGGCTGTAAGTTGGATTGAGAAGACCTGTTCGAGCAGCCTCAATCATTGCTCGGGTATGTTTCAAATGAATGCGATGCCCAATCCCATAGGGACCTCCCGTCCAACCCGTATTGATTAACCAAACAGAGATCTCATTTTCTTGAACTTTTTTCACCAAAAGACTAGCGTATGTGCTTGGATGAAGGGGCATAAATGGCGCACCAAAGCATGCGGAAAAAGAGGGTTGTGGTTTTTGAATCCCCTCTTCTGTTCCTCCAATTTTAGCGGTGTATCCAGAAATAAAATGATAGGCGGCCTGAAAGGGATTTAGCATGGTAATCGGAGGGAGCACGCCAAAGGCATCAGCCGTTAAGAAAAAGATATGTTTGGTTTGCTCTCCGATAGATGGAGTTTTGGTGTTTCTAATGTGGCACAAGGGATAACTTACTCGTGTGTTTTGTGTAATGGTTGTGTCGCTATAATCAACATGCCCATTGTGATCTGTAATGACATTTTCTAATAAAGCACCTTTTTTGATGGCATCAAAAATATCGGGCTCTTTTAGTCGTGATAAATTGATGACCTTAGCATAGCAACCGCCTTCAAAATTGAAAACTTTGTTATCTGATGTCCAACCGTGCTCATCGTCCCCAATCAATTGACGCTTTGAATCTGCGGAAAGGGTTGTTTTTCCGGTTCCAGAAAGCCCAAAAAATAATGCAGTAGTTCCATCCGGGTCGATATTGGCAGAGCAGTGCATGGGCAATACATTGTCCATTTTGGGCAATGTAAAATTCAATACGCAAAATATAGATTTTTTGATTTCCCCGGTATACCCACTACCGCCAATGAGGATGACCTTTTTGGAAAAGTTGACAATTGTAAAGTTGGACCGTCTTGTGTGGTCAATTTTTGGCTCGGCCTTAAAACTGGGGATGTTGAGAACGAGCCAGTCATACTTAGAGTATTTCAACTCCTTCTCATCGGGTTGAATAAACATATTACGTACAAAAAGATTGGCCCAGGGGGTCTCATTGATAATTCGTATGCCAATGCGATGTCGTTTGTCAGCACCTGCAAATACATCTCTTATATATAGGGTTTTGTTTTTCAGAAATGCCATCATTTTTTTATGTAGAGAATCAAAGTCTTGGGTTGAGAATGGAATATTGATATCTCCCCACCAAACCTGGTCAGAAGTCATTTTGTCTTTGACTAGATACCGATCTTTTGGAGAGCGACCCGTGAATTTTCCCGTCTTTACAACAAGCGCACCAGTATCACTAATTATTCCTTGCTTGTTTTCGACTGTTTTTTTGATGAGTTCATCAGCACTTATTTGATGATATCCTGATATGATTTGGTCTTGTTTTGGCCAAATATGCATGGGTCGGGGAATTGACATATAAAGCGTTTTAGTCCTACAAGATTAGACATTGAGTGATATATCAAATGTAACAAAAACGTTGGGCTTTGTTATAAAAACAATAAATAGAGATCGTTTACGAGCTGAATAATGCTTGTATTTTCTCTTGTTCTTCTTGCGCAAGCTCTGCATCAACGATGATACGGCCACTATGCTCATCGGTTATGATTTTTTTCCGAGAGGCGATTTCAAGCTGCACCTGTGGTGGAATGGTAAAGAAAGAACCCGCTGAAGCACCACGCTCAATGGGCACAACTGCCAGGCCGTTTCCTACTGAAGAACGAATAGTTTTGTAGGTAGCGACCAAACGCTCTTCTACTTTCTTCTCAAATTCTGCTGATTTTTTAAGAAGCAAGTCCTCTTCTTTTTGGGTTTCTGATAAGATTGAGTCGAGTTCTTCTTTTTTGTGTTTGAGGTGGTTTTCTCTTTCTCCAAGTTTCTCCTCTGTTTGTGTCAAATCTTCTTTCTTTTTTTCGATTAATTCTTTGAGTTGACTAATATGCTTTTCGGCGAGTTGAATTTCAAGCTCTTGATATTCAATTTCTTTATTTAAGGATTCATAAGCACGATTATTACGGACATTCTCTTGTTGCTCTCCGTATTTTTTGATTAAACCTTTAGAAGTTTCAATAGCATTTTTTTTCAGCTTAATTTCATCGTCATAGGCCTTGATTTCTATATTGGTGTTGTCAACACGTTTGGTTAGTCCAGCAACATCATCTTCCAAATCTTCAACCTCTAAGGGTAATTCACCACGAATTCTGCGAATTTTATCAATTTGCGCATCGATAAGTTGTAAATCATATAGCGCCCGAAGACGGTCTTCTACAGATATCTCAGTTTTTTTTGCCATGCTTAAAAATATTTTATTGGATTCGTGTCTACTTCCGATAAAAGAATGGCAAAATTAGGCAATTTTTCTGTAAGATGGTTAAGGATTAACTTTTTTGTGTGCTGCTCTGTTTCGTAATGCCCAGCGTCCACAAGCAAGAACCCTTGATTTCCCTCATAAAAATCGTGATATTTTAGATCTGCGGTGATATAGGCATCTGCATTTTTTCTTTTTGCATCTTGAATCGCAAAGCTCCCTGACCCCCCGATTAACGCAACACGCTCTATGCTATTTGTCCCCAAGTGACTATGGCGCAGGGTAGGGGTTCCAAGGGTTTTTTTGACAAAGCTCAAAAATGAACTTGGTTTCATACTTTTGGGCAAATGTCCTATTATTCCCATTCCTATATTTTGATTTGGATTCTTTAAGGAATTGATTTCGTAAGCAACTTCCTCATAAGGATGGCTTAAATTCAGTGTTTCAATGATTTGAGACTCTAGATGTTTTTGAAACACCATTTGAATTTGAAGTTCGTTTTCAATATGACGTTTCCCTTTTTTGCCAACATAAGGGGTGCTGTTTTGTGATGGACGAAAACTCCCTTTCCCATTTGAAGAAAAACTACACTCATCGTAATTACCTAGATTTCCAGCACCTGCAGTAAACAGGGCATTTCGAACTTGATCAGCTTGTGCTTGGGGAACATAAAAATTTAATTTCTTTACAGTATTTAACTTTGGCAAAAGTATTGAGGTGTTGGTAAGTCCTAATGCTTGGCTCAATCCAAAGCTAACGCCATGCACCTGATTGTCCAAAGCGGTATGAATGGCGTATATGGCCACATCGTTTTTGATTGCTTTTCGAACAGCTCTTACCACGTGAGAGTTTCCCGTAAACTTTTGGAGTCCTTTAAATAAAATAGGGTGAAAGCAAACAATGAGATTGCAATCTCTGTCAATAGCTTCTTCAACCACTTCTTCCAAACAGTCATGGGTCACGAGAATACCACTTACCTTATCATTCGGATTTCCAACAAGCAACCCCACATTGTCAAAGTCTTCAGCATACTGGAGTGGTGCCCATTCTTCAAGAATCTGTATAATCTTATTAATCTTCATATCGAACCCAAATATAAATGTTATAATTTTGTTTTATGAATCTTCTGAGGAAGTCTTTATATCCGCTAAGTTTGGTTTATAATGTTGTGACGTGTGTTCGCAATGCAGCTTTTGACAAGCAATGGTTGAGTCAGAGTCAGTTTAGTGTCCCAATCATCGTGATTGGGAATCTCATTACTGGGGGTAGTGGTAAAACTCCGATGATTGGCTATTTGCTTCACCACTTTTCAGATCGTTTTTCGTTGGCTGTATTAAGTAGGGGTTACAAACGTAAATCATCGGGCTTTGTATTGGCAAATACAGTTTCGTCAATCGAAAGTTTGGGCGACGAACCCTATCTGTTGTTCCAAAAGTTTCCGAATGTTCAATTAGCGGTTTGCAAAAACCGCCCAGAAGGTGTCCGTGGTTTATTAACAAAATCCCCTCAATTAGATGCTATTTTTCTTGATGATGGATTTCAACATCGCAAGTTAAAACCATCTTTTCAAATTCTTTTAACGTCCTTTGAAACGCCATGGTTTCGGGATTGTCTTTTACCCGTTGGAAATTTACGAGAATCTCCTCATGGTAAAAAACGCGCAGATATCGTAGTGGTTACAAAATGTCCAGAATCACTTTCCAAAAAAGAGCGAGAAGATTACATCAATCAATTGGCGTTGGATCCACATCAAAAGCTCTTTTTTACTAGTATTCAATATGATGCAAATGTATATGGTACTTCGCAGATGGAACTTAAATCTTTTGTTCAAAGTCCATTTGTATTGGTCACTGGAATTGCTAATGCCAAACCACTAAAAAGCTATCTCGATGAACTTGACGCAAAGTATAAGCACCTGGAATTTGGAGATCACCATTCTTTTTCAGCTTCGGATTGTAAAAAAATATTGTCTTTGGGACTGCCGATCCTCACCACTGAAAAGGACTATTTTCGATTAAATACTCACTTAAAGCAAGTACATTACTTGCCCATATCTGTACGTTTTTTAGCAGATGAAGACCAATTCAAGGGCATCATTGCAAATCAGATTCGATAAGATAAAATAATATTTAGGCGATATGTTTGTGTGCCTTGTAGGAGGAACGAACTAGTGCCCCACTTTCGACGTGTCTAAAACCGATTTCTTTTCCGTAATCCTCGTAAACTTTAAACTGCTCAGGTGTGATAAAGACTTTCACAGGGAGATGTTTTTTCGAGGGTTGGAGATATTGTCCAATGGTGACTATATCAACATTCGCTTCTCGTAAGTCGAGCATTGTTTGTTTGACTTCTTTCTCAGTCTCACCCAAACCGAGCATAATCCCAGATTTGGTACGGCGAACTCCAGATTTTTTGAGGTAGCACAATACTGCTAAACTTTGATTGTATTTGGCTTGGATTCGGACTTCCCTAGTCAATCTACTAACTGTTTCCATATTATGTGAGACGACCTCAGGCATCACTTCCACGATGCGATTTATATGTTTTTCAATCCCTTGAAAATCAGGGATCAATGTTTCAATTGTGGTATCCGGATTCAATCTGCGTACTGCTTGTACCGTCTCTGCCCAAAGGATAGAGCCCATGTCGGGCAAGTCATCTCGGTCAACAGAAGTTAGTACCGCATGCTTGATCTTCATAATTTTGATGGATCGTGCAACCTTCTCGGGTTCTGCCCAGTCCACTGTTTCCGGTCGACCAGTTTGCACGCCGCAAAAACCACAAGAACGCGTGCAGATGTTTCCTAAAATCATAAATGTTGCAGTTCCCTCGCCCCAACACTCACCCATATTCGGGCAGCTACCCGATGTACAAATCGTGTGGAGGTTATATTTATCGACTAGACCTCTGAGTTCGGTGTATTTTTTACCCGTTGGGAGTTTTACGCGTAGCCATTTTGGCTTTGCCGTATGGGATGTTTTAGATTCTAGGATTTCTGTTTTCATAGACTTGACAAAGATATACATTAAATTAAGAGAGTACTCAAGTACCAAATTGTAAATCCAGTCAAAAAGACTAAACCAGCGATTGACCAAGCTTTCATCACGCCATTTGGCCGATGGTTTTCTGGCATATGCTTTCCGGAGACAAGTAAAAAGTTCATCAACCCATAAAATGGGGCCGTAATAAAAGAAAGAATAGTTGCCACTTGAACAATTGTTCCCATGTTAGAAAGCAGAAAAAAGAATACTGCGCATGTCCCAAGTGCCAAAATCAAAATCCAAAACAAATATGAAGACATCAAGATTGGTAATTGTAATATTTGAGCAGTTTTTGCCATCGCCCTAGGGGATGCATCCAGGGTGGTAAGCGTGGTGCTAAACATTGTGGTAAATGCAGCAATTCCAATTACCCAATATACTCCATTCCCCAAACTACTTGTGTATATGGCAATGAGTTGCTGTGCAAAGGCCCCGCCGTTACTGGAAAAACCGATTCCAGTGTCAAACATCACCAAAGCGCCGAGCAAGACAAAGCATACACCAAGAACGATCGTGGTCAAAAAACCCACATTAAAATCGAAAAGACTTTGTTTTACCGTTAAGTTGTGCATTCTTTTTTTCTTTTCGAGCGACCATAGTGAGTGCCATACCGAAATATCTAGCGGCCCCGGCATCCAGCCCATAAATGCAATCAAAAAAGCAAAGCCAGTCGTTGATGTGGGAAGGACTTGCGTCCACTGGATGTCTTTGGACTGTCCAAATGCCAAAAAAGCAGCGACTAAGGTGCTAATGCTTAGCACGATGATAATGACCTTCATAACTTGATCCAATAACCCATAACGACCAAATGAAAGAAGCATTGCACATATCAAAGTGATCATAACACCCCAGTACACGATATTGGATGAAATACCAAAAAGTTCAACTGCCAGACCAGCAGTTACTATCGTCACTGCAGTTTGTATGGTAAACATTGTAAGGAGGGAGAGTACAAAATAGGTTACAATCACTCCTCGCCCAAGTTTGGCATATCCAGACAGCATACTTTCTCCAGTAGCTATCGCATAGCGGGGGCCGAATTGAAAAAACGGGTACTTGAAGAAGTTGACCAGCAACAATGCCCAAAGCAAACCGAGACCAAAGTCAGCCCCGGCACGAGTGGATTGTACCAAATGAGAAACCCCGATAGCAGCTCCTGCAAACAACAGTCCGGGACCGAGTTTTTGTATGCTGTTTTTCATTTATCATTGATAATTTCAGCCAATAACTTTTTGGCGCGAAGTAAGCGGACTTTTACATTGCTCAACGATAGACCGAGTTGTATTGCCATTTCTTTATGACTGAGTTCATGAAAAAAACGCAGATGAATAACGTCCCGATAAATGGGCTTAAGCGATCGAATTTGTTGAAGAAGTTCGTCTAGGTTTTGCGATCGTATCAGTTGATCTTCTGGACCCAATGTTTCGTCAATTACATCTCGACTCATCTTATCAACACCTGTCGATTGATGTAGCCGTGTTTTTTCCTTTCGGATCAAATCGACATGCAAGTTTTTAGCGATTGAGGTAAGCCATGTCGAAAACGTAAACTCATCATTATACGATTCGATTTTATCAAACGCTTTTGAAAAGGCCTGAAGACATAAGTCTTCAGCATCGTTTTCATTTTCTGTTCGCTTAATCATAAACCCATACAACTCGTTCCAGTGCAGATCAAGCAACTGACGAAAAGCATGTTGGTCCTCTTGCTTTGCAGCATGAACAAGATCAGAAATTGTTTGTTCTTGGTTTTTCACAGAAGCTAAAAATAAGAAATCTAAAATGACTGTTAGTTGTGCTGTGGATGCGGTAGGTCGCAATTTGTTTGCTGTTCAGGCATTTTACCGCACAATCCACAGGGATCACCATCTTTATTCAAAAACGGACTTTGACTCGCGCAAGTTCCAGCAAACTCCCCATCTTTTTTTGCCCAAATTTTAATGGCAATTCCCGCAAATGCAAGTCCGATGAGTATGACACTAAGCAAAAAGAGTTTCATAAAACAAATATACGATTAACAACAGAAATTGACTTCAGGTTGCAAGCGAATACCAAAACACTCTTCAACCGCTTGCTGAACTATCTGGCTAAAGGCCTTGATGTCATGTCCAGAGGCATTGCCAAAATTTACCAATACAAGCGCATGGTGTTTGTGTGTACCCACATCCCCCTCTCGGGTTCCTTTTAATCCAACTTGTTCGATGAGCCAAGCCGCAGGAATTTTATAGTTTCGACTTGGTTGGGCGTAATGCGGAATGTCGGGAAATGACGATTTGAGTTGCTCAAACTGATTGTGATCCACAATAGGGTTTTTAAAAAAACTTCCAGCATTTCCTAACTGTTTGGGATCAGGCAACTTTGTTGTTCGAATATCAATGACTACATCTGCAATATCTTTTGGGCTTGGCGTACTAATTCCTTTGGATGCCAATAACTGCGCAATGGCTCCATAAGAGGTGTTGAGTTGGAAATTCTCTTTTTTCAGTCGTAAACTAACGTCGGTAATCACTGTTTTGTGTTTTAATTCGCGTTTAAAAATAGAGTCTCTATACCCAAACTGACAAGCTAACTTGTCATAAGTTTCTACTCTTTGATCGTTTCTATTGACCAGAGTACAGGATTCAAAAATGTCTTGCAACTCGACCCCATAAGCACCAATATTTTGAATTGGAGCTGCTCCAACATTTCCAGGTATTAAAGCCAGATTTTCAAGTCCGCCAAACCCCTTTTCAATAGACCATAACACGAACTCGTGCCAGTTTACTCCCGCACCTACCTTGATGACTACCTCATCAACCTTTTCTTCAGTGATTTCGATGCCAGAAATCGCAATGTAAATGATTGGGGGTTTGGGGGCATCGCAAAACAGCGTATTACTACCGCCACCTAAAATCCAAGCAGAGGTAAAACGTTTATCTTTAAGTATGGATTGTAAGTCTTTAATGTTTTTTGCAACGGCAAATAAGGCAGCTTCTGAGGCTACTCCAAAACTGTTATAGGTTTTGAGTGAAACGCCTTGTTTGATCATTCGCTCAATATTGATTTCAGGGTGTGTGGATAAACATGTAAGGCACCCTCAAGGATAAGAGCACTTTCTTTAAGCTTTTCTTTTTCGAGAACAAAAGCAATTCGAATCAAAGATTTACCGAGATGACGATCTCCATAAAATCCTGATGCGGGAGCTACCATGACTGTTTTTCCGTTGTGGTTGTAAGAAGTCAACAACCATTTTGCAAATTCATCTGTATCCTCAACAGGGAGTTGTACCAAGCAGTAAAACGCTCCACGTGGCTCGCTGACAGAGATTTCTGGCACTTGTTGTAAGGCTTGAACCAATATATTTCTTCGCTCGAGGTAGGTAGCTGTGACTTCTTGAAGATAACGAAGTGGCTCATCCATGGCAGCTTCAGAGGCAAGAAGGCCTAAAGTTGGGGGAGACAGACGAGATTGCGCAAACTTAAGCGCAGCTTCTATAACAGCTTCGTTTTTGGAAACCAAACACCCTATTCTTGCGCCACACATACTGTATCGTTTTGACATGGAGTCCACGAGGATCGCATGCTCTTCAAGTGCTGGAATCGTGAGAACCGAATGGTGGATTGCCCCATCATAAACAAACTCGCGATAGACCTCATCGACAATTAAAAAGATATCGTGTTTTTTAACAAGATTAGCCAGATCATTTAGTTCTTTGTGGGTATATACATACCCAGTTGGATTGTTTGGATTGCAAATAAAAATTGCCCTTGTTTTATCATTGATTTTCCCTTCAATTTCATCGATTGATGGCAACGAAAAATGGGTGTCAATGGTGGAGGATACAGGGACTACCTTGACGCCACAAGCAGCTGCGAAGGTTTCATAATTGGCATAAAAGGGCTCTGGAATAATGAGTTCATCACCCTCATTGGTAATGCAATCCAAAGTCATGATAATGGCTTCGCTTGCACCTGTTGTCACTAAAATATTCTCTGGCTGAACCTCAATATTGTGCTTGGCATAGTAAGAGCACATCTTCTGACGATACGCCAAAGACCCCTCAGATGGGCCATAGGCCAATACGGTTTGGTCAAACGACTTGATCGCATCTAAAGCTCTAGTGGGTGTTTGAATGTCAGGTTGACCGATATTGAGGTGGATTACCTCAATTCCTTTCGCTTTGGCGTCCTCGGCATGTTTCGATAATTTTCGAATGGGTGAGGTAGGGAGGTTCATCCCTTTCAACGAAATTTTAGGCATCTGTCAATTTTGACAGCAAAGATGCAAAATTTAGCCCGAATCGACGGGGATGTAAAGTGGAAAAGCGTTGAGAATCTATTCTTCTTCCTCTGGTTCCTCGACTGTGCCCTTGATTTGCAAGGCCACCACTGGCGTTACAGCGTTGGAACTAACCGTGATGGTTTTGCGGATTGGCCCGACTCGATTGGTGTCGTATTTCACTTCAATAACCTCTTCAACTCCAGGCATGATGGAATCGGTAGGTTTTTTGGGGATTGTACAACCACAGGACGATCGAACCTGGGTAATATACAAAGGGGATGAGCCCGTGTTGGTAAACTTGAATTCACGAATCCCATCATCTCCTTTTTCGATCGTGCCGTAATCAACCACATCCGACTCGAAAGTGATTTCAGCTTGTGAAAATCCATTGATGTAGGAAAAACACAATAGAATTGCGATAAAAAAATTGGTGAACTTCATTGCTTCTTTGTTTTGGATAAATATACAAAAATCTATTTCAGATTATCAACGGCTTTTTTTATCAATTGTTCTTAGCTACTTTTGTCACTCATTTAGATAACGCACCTTTTCATGGGTTCTCCCAACACATTCAATTCCAATCAAATCGCTGAAAAGTGGTATGCTTATTGGCTAGCAAATCACTATTTTCATTCCGAGCCCGATTCTCGTAAGCCCTATACGATTGTGATTCCTCCGCCAAATGTAACAGGCGTTTTGCATATGGGACATATGATGAACAATACGTTGCAAGATGTTCTTATACGACGTGCGCGTATGCTTGGGATGAATGCCTGTTGGGTTCCGGGAACTGACCATGCGTCCATTGCTACTGAAGCAAAAGTGGTTCAGAAATTAGCAGATCAGGGTGTGAAGAAAGAAGATTTGACTCGGGAGGAATTTCTCAAGCATGCCTGGGAATGGACTGATGAATATGGCGGGATTATTTTGGAGCAGCTCAAAAAAATGGGATGTTCTTGCGATTGGGATCGCACCAAATTCACTCTTGACGAGCCCATGACTGAATCCGTTCTTCGGGTTTTTGTCGACCTTTTTGAACGTGGTTTGATCTACCGTGGATTCCGAATGGTGAATTGGGATCCAGAAGCCCAAACCACCCTTTCTGACGAAGAAGTGGTTTATAAAGAAAAGCAAGGCAATTTATACCACATCGCTTATCGAGTGGTCGATAGCGAGGAGACGGTCATCATTGCCACGACTCGCCCGGAAACGCTGATGGGGGACACCGCTGTAGCAGTTCATCCCGAAGACGAACGATTTACCCATCTGCATGGCAAAAAAGTTGTGGTTCCGATTGTCAACAGAGAAGTGCCGATTATCACAGACAGCTATGTGGATATAGAGTTTGGTACTGGTTGCCTAAAAGTAACGCCTGCTCACGATGAAAATGATAAAGCATTGGGCGACAAACACAATTTGGCGTTTGTTGATATTTTTAATCCCGATGGAACGCTTAATGCAGAAGGTTTACACTTTGAAGGCAAAGACCGATTTGAAGTTCGAAAACTGGTTCTTCAGGAGCTCAAGTCCTCAAAAATGCTAGTGCAAACCAAGCCGCACACGCATAAAGTTGGTCTATCTGAAAGAACTAAGGCAGTTGTAGAACCACGACTCTCCGATCAATGGTTTTTGAAAATGGAAGATTTGGCAAAACCAGCACTGGCTGCAGTTGAGGACGGAACAATTCAATTGTTTCCCAAAAAATTCATGAACACCTATCGCCATTGGATGAATAACATTCGCGATTGGAATGTCTCGCGTCAGTTGTGGTGGGGTCAGCAAATCCCTGCCTATTATTACGGATCTGGTAAACAAGATTTTGTGGTTGCCTTGACCCCCGAAGAGGCCTTGGAGAAAGCACGTGAAAAAACCAAAAACCCATCTCTCAATGCAGCAGATTTAAAACAGGATTCAGACGTGCTCGATACATGGTTTTCGTCATGGCTATGGCCAATATCTATCTTTGATGGAATTCGATTCCCTAAAAACGATGAAATTCAATATTATTATCCCACACAAGACCTTGTCACGGGGCCAGATATTTTGTTTTTCTGGGTCGCTCGAATGATCATGTCGGGCTACACCTTTCGCAATCAACAACCTTTTCAAAACGTATATCTGACAGGGCTGGTTCGAGACAGCCAAGGCCGAAAGATGTCCAAACAGTTGGGCAATTCTCCTGATGCATTGGGACTCATCGAAAAATATGGTGCGGATAGCGTTCGCGTTGGCTTACTATTGAGTTCAGCAGCTGGAAATGATTTGCTTTTTGACGAAGCGCTTTGCCAACAAGGAAAGAATTTTGCCAATAAAATTTGGAATGCACATCGCTTGATTCAAAGTTGGGATATAGATGATTCCATACCACAAGACCAAACCGCCAAACAGAGTTTGGATTGGTATAAGAGTAAATTTCAAGAAGAGCTCACTTTGGTCAATGATCACTTTACAAAATATAGGATTTCAGATGCCCTCATGTGTATTTACAAACTGATATGGGATGACTTTTGCTCCTGGTTATTGGAGTTGATCAAACCTGCCTATGGCAGTCCAATTGATGCGAAAACCCATGCTGAAGTGATTGAGGTTTTTGAAAATAATTTGCGATTACTCCATCCGTTTATGCCGTTTTTGAGTGAGGAACTTTGGCATGATATCGCAGAGCGTACAAAAGCGGAGGCCCTCGTTGTATCCTCATGGCCAACAGAAACAAAAATCTATAAAGCGGTTCTTTCGATATTCTCACACACCATGGAAATGGTGACTTCTATTCGTGCGATTCGGAAACAGAAAAATATCTCCATGAAAGTTCCCATGCAATTACTCGAGACATCTTCCCAGATGGATTATTACAAGGCGGTGATTTCGAAACTGGCAAATATCGAAAGCTGTGAGGTGGTCAAAGACTTACCCGAGCAAGTACTCTCGTTTCGAGTTGGAACTGCTGCCTATTACCTTCCGTTTTCTGTCGAAAACCCAGAGGAGGAGCTTGCCAAACTCAATCAAGATATGGATTATCAAAAAGGATTTTTAGCTGGGGTCCAAAAAAAATTGAACAATAAGCGTTTTGTGGATCATGCACCTGCTCAGGTTGTTGAAATTGAAAGAAAAAAAGAAAAAGACGCCCTAGAAAAAATCAAGCATATCGAAGAGCAAATTGCCCAATTGCAGGGCTAATCCATTTGTTTTAATTTCTCAACTAAAGCACTGTGGTGGTCTTGGGCTATTTCAATCGATAAAATGCGACACCTGCAAAATGGCATTGGCTTTAAACGCACTCACAATGGGTTGTTTGTTATTCGACTCGTGTCTCATTCCATTTGCAATTTTATAATAGGCATAAAGCCGTAATAAATCATACTGATATCGCTAAAATTTTCGTTCACTCACGCCACGGCTTCATCAAACGCAGTCTTGTCAACGACGATATAACTCATGACTAAAGGATTATGGTTATTCCACCTTTTACACGTTCATTCAATCCAACGCTTAGTGGAGTGCCTATCGGTAGAAACAGGTCGATCCGAGAACCAAATTTGATAAAGCCAGCATCGTGACCTTGAACGGCCTTGTCGCCTACTTTCGCATAATTTACAATCCGTCGTGCTACAGCTCCAGCTATTTGCCGATAGAGTATGGAGCCATAGGTTGGATGGTCAATAACAATCGTCGTTCTCTCATTTAGTTCAGATGATTTTGGATGCCAAGCTACAAAATACTTCCCGGGGTGATATTTACTAAATTTGATTTCACCAGTCGCTGGATATCGTGTGACATGCACATTGAATGGAGACATAAAAATCGAAACTTGAAGTCGTTTGTCTTGAAAATACTCTGGCTCTTCGACTTCGTCAATAATCACAATTTTTCCGTCAGCTGGTGCAATAATTTGGGTTTCACTCTCAAGGGCTATTCTTTTTGGATTTCGAAAAAATTGAAGCACCAAAATAAGAAATGCCAAAGCCACAATTTGGATTCCTTTTGACATCCAAAGCGAAGAGATATAGTGATCTGCAGAGATTACGACTGCGACAACAGCTAAAAATATAATGGTAATGATCCGAAACCCTTCTTTATGAAACATAGCAACTAAACAATAATAAATAGAGATACACAAAAGGGACTGTAAAAATCAGACTATCGATACGATCATATAGACCTCCATGCCCCAACAATATGGTGCCACTGTCTTTCACGCCAGCAGTGCGTTTGCATTGACTCTGTACCAGATCACCAACAATAGATGTAATGCTTATGACAATCCCCATCAATAACCAAAAAGAAAAATCATAATTCGGAAAAATCTGATGATTCATCAAAGCAATCACTGGACTGAAAAGAATTGCTGAAAGGGCGCCTTCAATCGATTTTTTTGGAGATACAACACGAAAAAGTGGTGATTTTCCAAAAAGAGTTCCAAAGCTGTAAGCCATTGCATCTACTCCCCAAATAAAAAATAAAAGTCCAAAGGTGAGCTCGATTGTGAAAAAAGGCGATTCCACTACAGAGACTTCGCTAATCACCAGCAGCGGAAATAGCAAATGCGCAATGCATAATAGACTGGCCAATAGGGGATGTGCTTGTATGGTCTTCCGCCAAAATAGCAGGATTGCTAATCCCATTTGACAGACAAAAGATAAGATTGCAATTTGCAGCATTGGCGCATTGAAAACCAACAGACTTGCCGTGCCAAAGCAAAGCAGGGTGGTGAGAGCTAGTGATCGGATTTGATAGAGTTTTAACATTTCAAATGTTGCAATAAAAGCGATAACAAACAAAAGAATCGGATATCCCAAGTTCGGGCTATACAACAAGCTAGTTACCCACACAGAAGCATAGACAAGACCGACAAGAGATCGTTCGATGAAACTATGCATTAAAAATCTTCTACAAGAATCAGGTAAACATGCTTTATCGGTAAACCATAGGTTAAAAAGGTGTCATCACCTTCTGTAATATTTTTTTTAAAGTGCTTAATGGAGGTAATATTGATCGGGATGTTTTTTTTGTATTTGTGTTTGATCCCTTTCAAGCCCTCGCTCAAGGTGTCCGTGAGTTGTTTTGTCCCAGCGACAATCACAAAATTTTCTGGTAGGTCAATCAGTTTATGATTGGCAATTTGTTCGGCACAGATGATAATACTGCCATCATGTGCAACCAAAAATTCACAATCCGTTAAAAAGAATCGAGCGTTTAAATTGGTTTTGGTCGGGGTGATGGACGGCCTGATATACCGCTCTTGCAGTTTGGGTTGGAAACAAAGCATTTCACAATCATCCCATCCATTTTCGGCTAGGATATTTTTAAAAATATTGACAGATTCTTTTTTGTCTTCACAATAAATAAATTTCCCACCTTGCTCAGTAAACCTCAAAGTAAAAGCTTCTTCGATAGGGGTCTCTTTAGCAGGCATGTATTTACTGCGGATTGTTTCTTTTTGTTTTTCAGTTTTTGATGACCCTCCAAAAAGAGTGGAAAAGAGACGTTTCAAGACTTTTTTGTTTGAAAAGATAAAGATAACAAACTATGAGGACTTTGCTGTCTTCTTTGCGGATGATGATTCAGCCTTTTTATAATCAATTTCTTTCTTCTCAAATGGGCGCTTCCCAAAAATAGTGACGAGATCATCTTTAAAAATCACCTCTTTTTCGAGAAGATACTCTGCCAATTCAGTGAGTTTATTTTTGTGTTTTCGCAAAATTGCCAGTGCTCTTTTGTATTCCCGTTCTACAATTTTTGAAATTTCTTCATCAATTTGCTTTGCAGTGTCCTCGCTATATGGTTTGGTAAACCCAAACTCATTTTGCCCATTGGCATCGTAATAAGTAATATTTCCAATTTTATCATTCAGCCCATAAACCGTAACAATCGCGCGAGCTTGTCTGGTCACCTTAACAAGGTCACTAAGGGCACCCGTTGATATTTTACCAAAAATTATTTGCTCTGCAGCACGGCCACCTAGGGTAGCACACATTTCGTCAAGCATTTGTTCTGTTCGTACTATTTGACGCTCTTCTGGCAAGTACCATGCGGCACCTAGGGATTGACCTCTAGGAACAATGGTTACCTTAACAAGTGGAGCTGCATGTTCTAGCATCCAACTTACTGTAGCGTGACCTGCTTCGTGGAAGGCAATGGTTTTCTTTTCTGATGGGGTTATAATCTTACTCTTTTTCTCCAAACCACCAACAATTCGATCAACCGCATCGAGGAAGTCTTGTCGATCTACTTTTTTCTTGTTTTTCCGTGCAGCAATAAGAGCGGATTCATTACAGACATTTGCAATATCTGCTCCTGAAAATCCAGGGGTTTGTTTGGCCAAAAAACTCACGTCGAGTTGTTTGTCAACTTTAAGGGGTTTTAAATGCACTTTAAAAATTTCTTCGCGCTCACGCAAGTCGGGTAAATCCACGTAAATCTGTCTATCAAAACGCCCAGCTCGCATCAGAGCTTTGTCCAATACATCCGATCGGTTGGTTGCAGCCAACACAATCACATTGGTATCGGTTCCAAAACCATCCATTTCGGTTAGTAATTGATTAAGTGTATTTTCGCGTTCGTCATTCGATCCCGTCATATTGCTTTTACCACGCGCACGACCGATAGCATCAATTTCGTCAATAAAAATAATAGCTGGCGATTTGTCTTTTGCTTGCTTAAACAAGTCGCGTACACGTGAAGCGCCAACGCCCACAAACATTTCTACAAAGTCCGACCCTGAAAGTGAGAAAAAAGGAACTTTTGCTTCCCCAGCAACTGCTTTAGCCAAGAGTGTTTTTCCCGTTCCTGGAGGACCAACAAGCAAGGCACCTTTTGGGATTTTACCCCCTAGAACAGTGTATTTACTCGGGTTTTTCAAAAAGTCTACAATTTCTTGCACCTCTTCCTTAGCACCTTCAAGTCCGGCAACATCTTTAAAAGTTACTTTGACGTTTGACTTTTCATCAAAGAGTTTGGCTTTTGACTTTCCAATATTAAATATCTGACCTCCTCCGCTAGCTCCTCCGCCAGACATTCTACGCATAAGAAAAATCCAAACCCCGATAATCAGAATAAGGGGTAAAAAACTAAGTATCACATCGAGCCAACGATTTTCAACGGTTTTAAAGTCGTAGTCAAACTCAACTCCCTTGCTTTTTGCTTCTTCCAATTTGGTTTGGAAAATCTCTAGGTTACCTACTTCAAACTGGTAGTGTGGTCCCTTTACGTTTGAGCGACCCAAAAAATCTGTCGATCGTGCGGCTTTGTGCTTTGAAGTTTGTAAAGCATCGTCCTTGATCGTGACTTGCGCCAAGATTTTGTTGATTACCAACACTCGCTCCACATCGTCATCATTTAAAAATCGCTCAAACGTTGAGATGTTGATATGCTGGTCGTTGGTCATCCCATCGCTATTAAAGTATGACATGCTGATAAAAAACACAGCAATCAAGCCATACAGCCAATAGGCACTTATATTTGATTTTTTATTTGGAGTCTTTTCTTTTTTACCCATTTTTAATAGTTAGAAGCAATTTCAGTCAGTTTTGCATCGCCCCACAATGATTCGATGTCGTAGTATTCTCGAACAGATTTTTGAAAAATATGAACTATAATATCGATATAATCCAAAATTACCCATTCAGCCATTTCAGTTCCTTCAATAAGAAATGGCTTTTCCCGAAGGGATTTGCTCACTTGTTTTTGGACAGATCCAGCCAAGGCATTTACTTGTGTATTTGAACCTCCTGAACAAATGATAAAATATTTGCATACAGAATTTTTTACATCTTTAAAATCCAATATACTGATGTCTTCCCCTTTAATATTTTCAAGTGCATCGACAATCGCTGCTATAAGTTGATCCGTGTTTTCGATTTTACTCATTTAATCAAGATAAAGCAAATCTATTACAAATTCGTATAATACGTGGTGATATTGTTAGCTTTGTTTTATGCATATAATCAAACTTGATGCCACTGACTCCACCAATAATCACTTGCGTCAAATGTTATTGACAAATAAGTTGACAACACCCACTATTGTTTGGAGCCTATTTCAAAAAAACGGTAAGGGTCAGCACGGGAAATTTTGGACAAGTCAAGCGGGTAAAAACCTGATGTTTTCTCTGTACATTCCAAATCTAATTTGTGATGCAGATCAACTTTTTTCAATCCATAAAATCATATCTGTTTGTTTGCTAGATTGGTTCTTAGCGCTTCAAATTCCAAATATCTCCGTGAAATGGCCAAACGACATTTTGTCAGGCGATAAAAAATTAGCTGGAATTTTAGTGGAAAGCAGTATTCATAAGTCAACGGCAAAGTCCATCATTATTGGGATAGGAATCAATGTCAATCAAATTCAATTTTCACAACTCCCTAATGCCACTTCTATGCGGCTACGAACAGCAAAGAACTATAATTTGGACACCCTCCTTTTATCTTTAGCACCCAAACTTATAGAAGGATTAACCTTCTCTTCAAAAGATTGGAATGCCACCTATCAGAAATATCTGTATGGTTTGAACCAAAAAAGGCGGTTTGTGAGTGGTAAACATGAGTTTAATGGAATCATCCGATCGGTTACTCCAGACGGAAAACTCGTACTTAAAACCGAAACTGGCGAGCAGCTTTTTAAAGTAAAAGAATTACAGTTTGTGTATATTAACGATCAATGACTCTATGAGTTTGGTTAAGGGCTTTTTGATCATCATCGCCATCATGGGGTTAAAATTCCCTTCAAAATACAGCTGAACATCGGTTTGTGTTTCCGATATTTTCGTCAACTTTTCACGGAGTGAAAAAGAAATTTTTTCGCTAGATGAGGTCAACATGATTGATTCGTTGGGCTGTTTACCAACGATTACCATTCCAATTTCAGGCATACCACCAAGTTTAAACCGAAATCGACTGTCGTCAATTTTTGTAAACACTGCACCATCTGGGATCAGGCCCCTGTAGGTTTCAACACTGGATAGTTTAGAAAAAAGTTGTTCGGTTGAATGGTCAACACGAGCGATAGAGCTATTAATTTCCATTTTGTTATGGTTTCCATTTTTCGGGAGCCGAACGCCATTTGCGCAACATCTCTTCTTCGCTTTTTAGAATAAAGCGGTTTTCAGAGGCGAGCTCAATCAAATTCTCGTAATCACTCAATGAGTAAACGCTGATTCCCTGTTTTCTAAATCGTTTTTCGGCAACCTGAAAATTATAATCAAAAATTGACAACAAGCACTTGATTCTTGCTTCGCTTTCCTGCAAAGCCTTGATGGCTTCCATGCTGCTTTTTCCAGTGCTGATGAGGTCTTCAATTACAACAACTTGACTGTTTTTTGGCAAAACCCCTTCAATCTGATTTTTTTGTCCGTGTCTTTTGGGCTTTGGTCGGATATACACAAAGGGCAAGTTGAGTTCCTCGGCAACCAAAGCCCCAATCCCAATGGCACCAGTAGCCACACCTGCAATCACGTCGGGCTTGCCATGAAGTGCCTCAATCTGCTTGGCAAATTGCTCGCGGATGTATGTCCGAACGGTTGGATATGACAAAGCGATTCGGTTGTCACAATAAATTGGAGATTTCCACCCACTAGCCCAAGTAAATGGATTTTTAGGTTCCAATTTTATTGCATTAATTTGTATTAGTAACTCAGCAACTTTTTTGGCTGTGAAGGCATCGTGAATCATGGAACAAAAGTATAAAGTTTTTATCAATACAAAATTGATGATTTTAACGACCTCACTCCCAAAATGTGATAATGCCTTGGAGCTTCCTCTAGCCGCTACATCTTTTCAGACCATTTTACAAGTCCTAAAAGAGTCAAGGGCAAAGAAAATATATTTGATCGGCAATGATCCCGCAACTCTTTTGGAGACTTTCAAATCCAAATTACCAGTTGTTAAAGCGGGGGGAGGATTGGTTCGAAAAGAAAACGGAAAAATACTTTTTATTTTTCGAAAAGGGAAATGGGATTTGCCCAAAGGAAAAATTGACATGGGTGAAACTCTGGAAAAAGGAGCAAAGCGTGAGGTTGAAGAGGAAACTGGAGTCAAAAAACTTCAGATTAATGGGTTAGCCGGTGTGACCTATCACATTTTTAAACGCAACTACAAATACCAACTTAAAGAAACACATTGGTTTTATATGACCACAACCTACAAAGGTAAACTCAAGCCTGAATTTAAGGAAGACATCACAAAAGCTAAATGGAAAGGCACGAAGAAAACAGTTAAGGCCTTAGAAAATTCTTATGGCAATATAAAGTGTTTATTGAAAGATTTGAAGATTGGTTAAATCCGAACACAATCTGGCACAAATCGTTTATAATCTCCTTTGTTGCGGATGATTTCCCTAACGACACTACTACTAATAAATGAAGTTTGGATCGAGGTCAATAAAAAGACCGTTTCGACATTTGACAACTCACGGTTAGTTCTGGCAATGGCTTTTTCAAACTCAAAATCACCATGGTTGCGAACACCGCGTAAAAGATGGTTTGCTCCTACGTATTTACAAAAATCAATAGTGAGACCTAAGTAATCCATCACTTTGACTTTGGGATTTTCTTGAAAGCATTGCGTAATAAATTTTTTGCGCTGTTCGATTGAGAACATATGTTTTTTTTCGCCATTATGCCCAATCCCAACGATAATCTCGTCAAAAATCGTTGACCCACGTTCAACGATGTCTTTATGACCTAGTGTGATTGGATCAAAAGAACCAGGAAAAACAGCTCGCTTCATAGTACAAAGGTATTTATTTTTCCATGGCTTCTACTAGAGCATTGCCAAATAAATCAGTCAGCGATATGCCAGCGTGTTTGGCTTGCTGCGGCATCAAACTTTCCTCTGTTAGGCCGGGAACGGTATTGATTTCCAAAAAGTGGGGGATGTCTCCAACAAAAATAAAATCACTTCGGCTCATCCCTTTCATACCAAGTGAGGTATAGACTTTTTCAGCTGCAATTCGTAATGCTTTATGTTGCATTTCACTTAATCGCGCAGGGGTAATTTCTTCAGATTTCCCTTTGTATTTGGCACTGTAATCAAAAAAACCCTCTTCTGTGACAATTTCCGTAGGAGCCAAAACACGTACTTTACCATGATAGGTGATGACGCCAATGGAGACCTCGGTTCCTTGCAAAAATGACTCAATCAACACCCCGTTATCTTCTTTGTGAGCGACTTCAATCGCCGCATGCAAGTTGTTTTCTTCGCAGACCTTTGAAACCCCAAAGCTACTTCCAGATTGGTTGGCTTTTACGATGCAGGGTAGCCCCACTTTTGCAACAATCTCTTGTGTATCGATTGCATCCCCAGCCGAAAGAACAATTCTCTTTGCCATGGCAATCCCATGTGGCGCTAAGTATTCTAAGGTTTTTATCTTATTATAGGTGAGGGATGAGACTTCTGCTGCACAGCCAGTGTAGGGAATTTGTAAACTGTCAAAATATGTCTGCAGCTCTCCATTTTCACCAGGTGTACCATGCACAGCATTAAATACCGCATCAAACTGAATATCACAACTGCTAAAATCAGCAATATCAATTGGTTTCCAACCGCCATCAATCTCAACAAGCCAGGCATCTTTTTCAATGCGTACGGCGTATGGATTATAAACCTCTCTGTCTATATGGGCCATCACGACAGCTCCACTTTTCAATGAAATGTCATGCTCGGAGGTATAACCACCCATGATAACGGCTACACATGGTTTCATTTGACAAAAATATCATTAATTTTGGCCGAATGCGACAACTTCTGTTTTTTATAAGTAAATCCTTTTTCCTGACACTCCTAAAAGCGGGTGTCATTGGGGTTGGTTTGGTTTTTTTATTGTTTTTGGTTTTACACTTTCACACCCGTCAAAACGGTTTGATTGAGGTACCAGATCTTTATCAAATCCCTCTGGCGGAGGCCGAAGATTTGCTTTCCGATTTGCGACTCAATTTTGAAGTCATTGACTCCACCCAATTCAATCCCGAAATCGCCCCGCTATCGGTTATCGAACACCAACCGCGAGCCCATGATGAAGTCAAGCGAGGACGTAAAATTTACCTCACGCTCAACCCATCTACCTATCGAAAAGTATCTGTACCCAATGTGGTGCAAGTGACCTATCGCAATGCGGTTTCCTCTTTGCGTGCTGTCGGATTGGAGGTTGGAAACATTAGCTACCGCAATAATATCGGTAAAGATATGGTCTTGGCTTTGCGCTTTGAAGACAATGAGATTGATCCAGGTGCTAAAATCCCAAAATCGTCCAAAGTCGATTTGGTTCTCGGAAATGGAAGACGAGCCCGATGATGGAAACACAAGACCAAGACGATTCGCTCTATGAGCATTATGCCTTTACGGCTGACAGTGGGCAGAAACCTCTGCGCGTCGATAAGTTCTTGATGAATCGAATTGAAAATGCAACTCGCAACAAAATTCAACAAGCAGCCAAAGCCGGGAGCGTCCATGTCAACGACCTATCTGTCAAATCCAATTACAAGGTCAAAGGTGGAGATAAAGTACAAGTTTTTTTTGCTCACCCTCCGCATGAAAACTTACTCGTAGGAGAAGAAATTCCCCTGGACATCGTCTATGAAGATGATGCCTTGGTTGTGGTCAATAAAGCCGCAGGAATGGTTGTTCATCCCGGTCATGGAAATTACAGTGGCACGCTGCTCAATGCCTTACTGCATCATTTTGAGTCTTTACCTTTAAATGCCAATGAAAGACCCGGTTTGGTACATCGAATTGATAAAGACACCAGCGGCTTGCTCGTTATTGCAAAGACCGAACAGGCGATGACACACTTAGCCAAACAGTTTTTTGATAAAACTTCTGAGCGTAGCTATCTCGCATTGGTCTGGGGCGATGTTCTGGATGACAAAGGCACAATTGAAGGACATATTGGTAGAGATCCCAAAAACCGATTGTTGATGACGGTGTTTCCCGATGGAGACCAAGGCAAAGAAGCCATCACCCACTATGAGGTGGTCGAACGCTTTGGGTACACCACTTTGCTTCGTTGCCAACTCGAAACGGGACGTACCCATCAGATTCGAGCGCATCTAAAATCGATAGGTCACACGCTTTTTAGTGATGCGCGTTATGGGGGTGATCACATTTTAAAAGGTACCACTTTTACAAAATACAAACAATTTGTGGACAATTGCTTTAAGCTACTCCCACGCCAAGCACTTCACGCCCAAACACTTGGCTTTGCGCATCCCGTTACTGGTTACCCGATGTCATTTGAAACACCCCTGCCCAACGATATGCTGACTGCCATAGATAAATGGCGACACTACGCTAAGCACAGATTGGATTAAGTATTTAATTTATAATTAACACTTTGAATTTCTGGAACTTGCCTATCCCAAAAACCCTTGTTATTTTTGACCAAAATCTGTTGATGTGAAACTTTTAGTATCCCCTGCCAAGTCTTTGAATTACGAAAGCCCATTGCCGCATGCCACTTGCAGCCAACCCGTTTTTGTCCAGGAAGCGGCTACCCTTAATAAGGCTTTGCGAAAAAAATCACCTGCCGAGCTAAAGGCACTCATGGGAATTTCTGACAAACTCGCCGAGCTCAATTGGACACGAAACCAAAGCTTTTCGGTTCCTTTTACAGCCGATAATGCCCGCCCTGCGGTGTATGCATTTGATGGAGATGTTTATACAGGTCTCGATGCCTATACGATCGAGGAAGGCAAATGGAATACACTTAACAGTAGCTTGCGCATTCTTTCAGGTCTTTATGGCGTACTCAAACCCTTTGATCTCATGCAGCCCTACCGTTTGGAAATGGGGACTTCATTTCCTGTAAATGGCAGCAAAAACTTATATGGGTTTTGGCAAAATAAAATCACTGCCCAACTCAATAGTGAGCTCCAACCCGATGAGTGTGTCGTGAACCTTGCAAGTAAGGAATATGCCTCTGCTGTTTCACTTGGCGATTTAGATGCGAACGTGATTGAACCTGTATTTAAAGATTACAAAAACGGTACGCTAAAAATCATTTCTTTTTATGCCAAAAAAGCCAGAGGACTGATGGCGCGCTACCTCATCGATACCAATGCCCAAACTGCCGATGATGTATTGGGCTTTGGCATTAACGGCTACCGCTACAGTGAAGAGCATACAACCGACCCTGCTGCACCTGTTTTTGTGCGCTAAGCTTTCAGAAAAACTCACTAACTACAATTGAAAATAACAAGAGTCAAAAGAGACCATTTGTCACTCCTGCCTACGGCAGGCAGGTTTACCTACCGAATGGACTTGATAAACTCTTGCACACTTTGGTTGCCATTTGCTTCCAAGTGTTTGATAAAAGCCGATCCAATGATCGCGCCTTGGCTATGGGCTACTGCCGCTTGATAGGTTTCTGCATTGCTAATTCCAAATCCGACAAGGAGTTTGGATTGGAGTTTCATGTCAGCGATTCGTTGAAAATAGTGTTGTTGGGCGTCTCCAAAACTCCCTTGTGTACCAGTGGTTGCTGCGCTCGAAACCATATAGATAAAGCCCTCTGACATTTGGTCGATATAACGAATGCGTTCTTCAGGAGTTTGGGGTGTAATCAAAAACATATTGAGTAACCCATATTGCTGAAATAAGCTTTGGTATTGCTCGTGATAGACATCTGCTGGTAGGTCTGGGATGATAAGCCCGTCGATACCCACTTCTTGGCATCGTTTGCAAAAGCGTTCAACCCCATACTGCATCATAGGATTAAAATAACCCATCACAATCAAAGGAACACGAATGCGATCACGAATCCCTTCGAGTTGGGTAAAGAGTTTGTCGGTGGTCATTCCATTACACAGGGCTTGGGTAGAGCTTTCCTGTATGGTAGGCCCATCGGCAAGCGGATCGGAAAACGGCAGCCCCAATTCGATTATATCCACATCTGCTTCTTGCAATTGCTCCAAAATTGGTACCGTATCCTCAAGCTGGGGAAAGCCGGCTGTAAAGTAGATGGACAAAAGGTTTTTGTCTTGGTTTAGCGTTTGGTTGATTCGATTCATTACAATTTAAAATAATCAATATAGGTATCTAGATCTTTGTCACCTCGCCCAGAGCAATTAAACAAAACGATCTCATCGGGTTTAAACACCCGCTCATCTAAAACAGCAAAGGCATGTGCGGTTTCAATCGCAGGGATAATCCCTTCAGTTTGGGATAGGGTGAGTCCCCAATCCATCGCTTCTTGGTCTGGAATCGAGATAAACTCCGCACGTTTTGATCGAAACAGATGCGCATGCATGGGACCAACACCTGGATAATCGAGCCCAGCGGATATGGAGTATGGTTCAGTAATCTGCCCATCTTCGGTTTGCATAAGTAAGGTTTTACTCCCGTGTATAATCCCCTCTTTTCCAAGGGCTGATGTAGCTGCACTTTCGCCAGTGTCAATTCCTTTACCAGCTGCTTCAACAGCGATGATGTTCACGCGTTTGTCATCGAGGTAATGATAGTACAAGCCAGCAGCATTGCTACCACCACCCACACAAGCGACCACATGATCGGGATAGTCACGACCTTCTACTTCTAGGAGTTGACTTTTGCACTCCTCACTGATGACCGCTTGAAAACGAGCAACCATATCAGGATAGGGGTGTGGTCCAACCACAGAACCAATGATATAGTGTGTGTCCACAGGGTTGTTGATCCAATCGCGGATGGCCTCGTTGGTTGCATCTTTGAGTGTCTTACTACCCGATTGTGCAGCGCGTACTTCTGCCCCAAGCATTTTCATACGTGCTACATTTGGTGCTTGGCGTTTGATGTCCAATTCCCCCATATACACAACGCATTGAATTCCCATAAGCGCGCAGACCGTCGCGGTGGCAACCCCATGTTGTCCTGCACCAGTCTCGGCAATGATGCGATTTTTCCTTAATCGCTTAGCTAACAAGATTTGACCGATAGTATTGTTGATTTTATGCGCTCCCGTATGACAAAGGTCCTCTCGCTTGAGATAGATTTTGGTGTTGTATTTTTCCGATAGTCGAGAAGCATAGTAGAGGGGAGTTGGCCGACCGACATAGTCGCGGAGGAGCTGGTCAAATTCAGATTTGAAATCCGCTTGTGCTGTAATTTCTAAATAATTTTGTCTCAATTCCTCTACATTGGGATAGAGCATTTCAGGAATATATGCACCTCCAAAATCTCCATAATACCCTTTTTCATTCACATGATAACTCATAGCTGTATACGTTTTTTAAATTCTTTAATCAATTCAATTTTTTTCACTCCTGGTTCACTTTCAAACTGACTGTTGATGTCCAATGCATAAATTGGTAGATTGCGTTTGCGGATTTTGGCTATTGCATCCAAATGACCTATTCCGATGCCTCCACTGAGAAAGAAAGGCGTATCTAGAGAATAGTCCATCAGGATTTCCCAGTCAAAAGCAGTGCCATTCCCCCCAGGGAGTGGACCTTGGGTGTCAAACAAAAAATAGGTGCAATGGTCTTGATAGGGGGCAAGTTGTTTAAAATCAAAATCAGGACCGATCCGAAAGGCCTTAATCACTTCGCATAAGCTCAATAAGGCAGTACATTGGCGTGGGTTTTCGTCGCCGTGGAGTTGAACGGCATCAAGTCCGAATAATTTAACTTTTGCTTTGATATGCTCTGTTGTTTCGTCGACAAAGACCCCTACTTTTTTGATAGCTTTGGGAATATCAGACGGAATAGTCGCACAATATCGTTTGGAAGGTTCCCAAAAGATAAAACCCATATAATCGGGTTGGAGACTCTCCAAAGCCGTTATATTTTTCTTTTCTCGCATGCCACAAACTTTGAGTTTCATTTTGCTAGTGATTTGATAAAGTGTTGTGCCGATACTCCAGGGTCATCAGTTTTCATAAAGTGTTCGCCCATTAAAAATCCTTGGTATCCACAATCACGCAGTTCGAGAACACTTTCTGGAGAGGAGAGTCCACTTTCTGACAATTTGACAAATTCGGTAGGGATTTCATCGACTAAGGATTTACTTGTTTCCAGACTGACACGAAAGCTTGTAAGGTCTCTGTTGTTTACCCCGATCATATCGATAGATGGCATGATGGACTTTTTCAATTCATCTGCATTGTGAACTTCCAATAAAACCTCCATTTCGAGCTGTTGTGCAAATGCTGAAAGTATTTGAATGTCTTGTCTTTCTAAACAAGCCGCGATCAGCAAAATCGCATCCGCTCCATTGGCCTTGGCTTCTAAAACTTGGTATTCATCGACCATAAATTCTTTTCGCAATAGGGGAAGTTCGCAGGCCTGTCGTGCGAGAAGTAAGTCTTCGAGCGAACCACCAAAATATTGGTTATTGGTCAGCACTGACATTCCTGCCACACCTGCTGATACATAGCCCTGTGCGACATCGGCCAGGCGAAGACCAAAATTGATATTTGGCTTAGAGGGAGATCGACGTTTGTGTTCTGCGATGATTCCTTCAGTTTCAACGATACGTTGACGGAGAGAATATGTCTGACGTTCAAATAGTGGACTGGACTCAAGACGGTCAATTGGAACAATTTGCTTTTTAAGCACCAAGTCCTTTTGAATATCGTTTACAATCTGTTGAAGGATGTTCATTTTGTGCTGAGTTTTTGAAGGGTTTGCAGTGCTTGAAGTGCTTTGCCCGATTCGATCGATTCTACGGCATGAGCATAACCCTCTTGATTACTACATGCTTTGGCAGTGGCGATGGCAATACCAGCGTTGGCACAAACCACTTGTTTATGTGCTTCTGTGCTTTTGCCTTCCAGCACACCCATAAAAATAACAGCAGCAGCATCTACCGAGTCACCACCCCCAATTTGTGAAGATTCCAGTTTTTCCAAGCCAAAGCTGGCCGCGTTGATCGTGGCAGTTCCATTGTTAGACACCACTTTTGTATCGCCTGTGAGGGAGATTTCATCATAGCCCTCTAAGGCATGGAGTATACTGTATTGTTGGTTAGTCTCTTCCAAGACATAGCGATAAATCCGTTGAAGCTCAAGGTTAAAAACGCCCACCATTTGTTTGTTGGGTTTAGACGGATTCACGAGGGGTCCGAGCATATTAAAAAAGGTTTTCAATCCGAGATCACGTCGAATGGGTGCAACATGCTTCATGGCGGGGTGAAATAAAGGTGCATGAAGAACACAAATCCCTGCCTTTTCGATGCAGTTTTGCAAAAAGTCTTGTTCATTCGAAAATCGAATACCCAAGTGTTCCATCACATTACTCGATCCACAGGAAGAAGAAACACCATAGTTTCCGTGTTTTGCCACAGCAACCCCAGCACCAGCCGTCACAAAAGAGGCAAGCGTGGAGATATTAAAGGTGTCTTTACCGTCTCCGCCGGTGCCACAAAGGTCGATGGGGTCATAGTCCGACAAGTCAATGGAAATACAAAGATCTAGGAGAGCAGCACGAAAACCAGAAAGCTCATTGACCGTAATTGGGCGCATCATGTAGGTAGTTAAAAATGCTGCCACTTGATGCGAATTCCATTTGCCTTGCCCAATGTCGAGCAAGGTCTTTTTAGCTTCGTCTTTTGTCAGACTTTGATTATGGATTCGCTTTTCTAATATCGCTTTCATTTAAAATCTTTAACCAGTTGTTCAACAATTGCTTTCCCTCGGGGCTTAAAATGGACTCTGGGTGAAATTGAACGCCATAAATGTTGAGCGTTCTGTGTTTCATCGCCATCACCTGTCCATTATCTTCCTCTGCCAAAAGGACAAGCTCATCAGGTAAGGGCTTTTCGACCACCCAAGAGTGATAACGTCCAACTTCAAATTGTTTGCCCAAGCCCGCAAAAAGTGGGTCATCGACAAGAACTTGAATGGGGGTTGCTACGCCATGATAGACCTTATCGAGGTTGGTCAGGGTACCACCAAAAACCTCGCCGATAGCTTGATGACCCAAACATACTCCCAATATGGGTTTGGTTTTGGCATAGGCATCGATGATGGGTTTTAACAGTCCCGCTTCGTCTGGGATCCCAGGGCCAGGTGACAATACAATTTTATCATAATCCGCTACCTCTTCGATAGTGAGTTTGTCGTTTCTCTTTACGGTCACATCACAATCAAGGTCTTCGAGATAATGCACCAAATTATAGGTAAAAGAATCGTAATTATCAATGACAAGTATGTGCATATTTATAGTTTTTCAGCTTCTTCTAGGGCTTTGTTGAGGGCCCCAAGTTTGTTATAGACTTCTTGTAGTTCGTTTTCGGGATTGGACTCCGACACCACCCCAGCACCAGCTTGATAGTGCAAGACATTATTTTTGCTCAAAAAAGAGCGAATGATAATGGCATGATTGTAGTTGCCGTCAAAGTCCATAAATCCGATTGCACCTCCATAAAAAGCCCGTCCTCGATTTTCGTATTTGTCAATGAGCTGCATCGCTCGATGCTTGGGCGCCCCACTCAGCGTTCCAGCAGGGAAAGTGTCAGCCACAATTTCCATGGTGTCTCGGTTTTCTTTTTTCATCGCCGTGACCTTTGACACAAGATGAATCACGTGAGAATAGAATTGTATCTCTCTGTTTTTTTCGACCTGTACACGATTGCCGTTTCGGCTGAGGTCGTTTCTTGCCAAATCGACGAGCATCACATGCTCGCTATTTTCTTTTTGGTCTTTTGCGAGTTCCTTAGCACGCTCGGCATCTTGTTTGTCATTGCCCGTTCTGCGAAAGGTACCCGCAATCGGATGAATCTCTGCTTTTCCATCCTTAACAACCAATTGTGCTTCGGGTGAACTGCCAAAAATTTGGTAATCCCCAAAATCAAAATAAAATAAATAGGGGGACGGGTTGACCGACCGAAGAACACGATATAGTGTAAATTCATCCCCCACAAAATCTTGAGAAAAACGTCTCGACAACACAATCTGAAATACATCCCCGCGATAGCAATGATGAATTCCCTTTTTGACAAGTTCGACAAATTCATCATCTGTCAAATTGGATTGGGGTTCACCTTGGCGTGAAAAAGAATGCGTTGTGGGGTTTGGTGCTTGTAAAACGGCAACAACCTCATCTAGATTGCTCTGGGTCTGATAACAATGTGCATAGAGATGTGCCTCATTGTTAAAAACATTGATCGCAATAACGTTTTGAAAAAGAGCATAATAAAGTTGTGGGATATGAACATCTTTTTCTTTTTCCGAAAACTGAATGTCTTCAAAATGCTGGACAGCATCGTAGGAGGTAAAGCCAAACAAGCCGTTGGACACAAATCTCTCGGATTTAAAATTTCCTGAAAACTGCTTGGCAAAATCACTGCAATACTTGGCCACACCCTCGTTATCTGCCAGTTGGATTTGTTTGGATTTACCATCGGGATAGCGTATGGATAAAATCTGATTTTGGAGCTTGATATCCGCAATGGGATTAAAACAGATGTAGGCCACACTATTGTCATTGACCCCATAATCCGAGCTTTCCAACAGGATGCTATTTGGGAAATTGTCTCTGACTTTCAAATACATATTGACAGGCGTCATGGTATCGACAAGCAATTTGCGATGATGTGTCTGTAGTGAGTACTTCATAGGTTTAACAATAAAAAAAGGCCTGTCGTGATGACAAGCCCTTGGTGTGTATATAAGAGGTGTGTCTCACGACTGAGCGTTACATGCAGACCACCAAGTATTGATATTTTTCATTTGCGAGTCAAATATATAAATCAAGTGTTAACTAGACAACTCAAATGGAAAATTATTTATTGTTGTGCGATCTATCACAATACCAGTCGGGTTTTTTGTGTGTTTTTACAACAGCATTTTGGACGATCAATTTTTATAGCTTTGAATTTTTAAAATGTTAATTTAACATTGAGGTCAAACTCATTGTCGATGACACGGTCTCCGAGGTTGTCAAAAAAACTGTCAGATCCATATCGAACATTGTATTTGGAGCGATCGATTTTTACTTTGGCTGTCGCGGTATTGCCATCAATGGTCATGGGAAAAATCACGGGATGGGTTTGCCCTTTGATAGTAAAATCTCCTGTTAAAGTATATCCGTCAGCCGATTGCTCAACTGCAATGATCACCATGGTGGCACTTGGAAATTGCTCTACGCCAAAGAATTTGTCAGAGCGAAGGTGTTTTTCCAAGTTCGCTTTCTTTTTCCCCTCAAGACTGGTCACTTGTATGCTCGTCATGTCCACCACAAAGTTCCCTCCTGTCAGTGTACCTTCTTCAAAATCGAGCTCTCCACTTTCCAGTTGAATCGTACCCCAACGCTCATAGGTAATTTTGTAGGCCTTCCACTCAATCGTGGCAGCGGTAACGGGAATCGGCTTGACACTGCCAAATACGACAGTCGTCATTAGCAATAGCGTAAGTAAAAAATAGGATTTGATTTTCATAATATAGAATTAAGATTAAAGTGTAACGAATAGTTTTTTAAAGTTGTCTAGATGGGGTGTCAATTCTTTTTCTGACAGTCTGCTTTCGACTTCATTTTCTTTTTTATCAATGAGAGGATTAATGTTGGTCAGGAGTTTAAGCCCCGCTTTGGCAATGTTGATTTCAACCATTCTTTGGTTTTCAGTACAGGGCTTCCGATTGACCAGTTTTTTATCCAATAATTTATCCACAATGCGTGTTGTATTACTCATTTTGTGAATCATTCGAGAAGTGATATATTTAAGGAATGCTGGTTTTTCTTGGCATCCCCTTAAAATCAGCAATACATTAAACTGCTGAATGCTCAACCCATTGGGCTGTAGGCTACAACGGACTTCATCACTTATAAATTGGCCCAATTGCATACTCTCAACGACCAATGATCTTACGAACATATTAAATTGTATTTACAACTGTTGTAGGTATAAATATATTATTAATGTTCAATTCGCCAAATTTTTATACATTTAATAAATGAGGAAAAACTATTTGTTTATCGTTTTATTTTTAACGGGCTGTATGTATCTTCGGCCCAAACAAATTAGCATGTCAGATTTATCACAAAATGAATGGGCTCAGGCCATAAACGAACATCCTGAAGCAGTTTTATTGGATGTACGCACAGAAGAAGAATTTGAAAGTGGTTACATTCCCAATGCAAAAAACATCGATCTGCGAATGGGTTCTGGCTTTATCGACGAAATCAACTTATTGGATAAGAAAAAATCGTATTATGTGTATTGTCGATCGGGAGTGAGGAGCGCGCAAGCCGTACAATTGATGAGAGACTTGGGATTTAATAATACTTACAATTTACTCGGGGGTATTGTGGAGTGGGAAGGTGCAGTGATTGATTAGAGACTGCAACGGCGCTTAATAGTCAGGTCTTACTAAAAGTTAAAGATGACTATATCGTATAAAAGAAAGTATCTTTCTCATTCATTTGACCAAGAGTTTACACAAACTTGATATATTTGTGAACATGAGGGTAACACATCGCATTCGTCACCAACTTGAACGACATGGCTTTGAAGTCTGTTCACGCCTTGCAGATCGTTTGGGAATGCGTGCCAGACCAGTCCGCCTATTTTTTATCTACATCAGTTTTTTTTCCTTGGGGATTGGTTTTGCCGTTTATCTTATCCTTGCCTTCTGGCTACGACTAAAAGATCTAATCTATGCCAAACGAACATCAGTTTTTGACCTTTAATTTTCTTAAATGAAACGATTTATATTTACTGTTATTGCACTTTTTTTCTCAATCTATTCTTTTGCGCAAGAAGGCGGTCTTGATGACCAAATTAATGAGGCATTTAAACCTATTTCCGACTTTTTTTCAAGTGTAATTTTTTTTCAGATTGGAGGAAACCCTTTTGTTATATACCTCTTAGTTGGAAGTGCACTGTTTTTTACAATTTATTTTGGATTTATTAACATTCTGCGCTTTCCTTTAGCCATTAATATTGTAAGAGGTAAATATGATGATATTGATCATCAAGTGGTCGATAAAAAAGACATAGTCGATGAGGATGACGGCTATTCTGCGGATTCGATTAAAGACAAAAGTGAATATGGTGAGGTAAGTCATTTCCAGGCACTTACAACTGCAGTTTCTGGAACAGTCGGTAATGGAAATATTGCTGGGGTTGCTTTGGCTATTGCACTTGGTGGACCAGGCGCGACCTTTTGGATGATTGTCTGTGGACTGATTGGGATGTCCACTAAATTTGTTGAATGTACGCTTGGGGTAAAATACCGTGATGTCGGAGAAGACGGTACCGTATATGGCGGTCCTATGTATTATCTAAAAAAAGGACTTAAAGAAAGAGGTTTTGCTCAGCTTGGAAAAATAGCAGCTATTATTTTTGCTATTTGTTGTATTGGGGGTTCATTTGGAGGTGGAAATGCTGCTCAATCAAACCAAGCAACAGTAGTATTAAAACAGCTACTTGGACTTGAGAGTACAAGTGCTGGAGCCATTATTGGATTGTTAATGGCCATAATAGTTGGGTTAATAATTATAGGTGGAATAAAGCGTATCGCTTCAGTTACAGAACGTGTTGTTCCCTTTATGGCGTTGCTATATATTTTTGCTTGTGTTTATATTTTATTCATAAATATTAATTTTTTGGATGATGCAATTGGATTGATAATTAGCGAGGCATTCAATCCTAAAGCTGTTGGTGTTGGTGGTGTAATTGGGGTACTGATGGTTGGCTTTAAAAGAGCTGCATTTTCTAATGAGGCAGGTGCTGGTTCAGCATCAATCGCTCACTCTGCCGTAAAAACTAAATATGCTGCTTCGGAAGGTCTTGTCGCCTTGCTCGAACCTTTTATTGATACAGTAGTCATATGTACCATGACCGCATTGGTAATTATCACTTTTAACAGTCAAAATAAGTTTGACTATGGGGATATGTCAAAATATGAAAATTCTATTGAAAATACAGATGGTAGTTTTAGTGTTAAAATTGAAGAAGTAATGTACAATGATGTAAGTGGAAAAGTGTTAATCGACGGAGAACTTTATGAGGGTGCAGGAATAACATCCAAGGCGTTTGAAGAATATATTCCATTTTCTGATGTTTTTTTAACTATTGCAGTTTTTCTTTTTGCTATCTCCACTATGATTTCGTGGTCTTATTATGGAATACAGTCATGGAAGTTTTTGTTCGGAAAGGGTAGAAAGGCAGATTTTATTTACAAGATTCTTTTTTTAACTTTTATAATCATTGGATCAGCTGCAACTATGGATTCCATTTGGGCTTTTTCAGATGCTATGATTTTTGCTATGGTTTTCCCAAATATGATTGGTTTGTTCTTATTGTATCCAATGGTCAAAGAAGAGTTACAAAAATACCTAAAGGCATTGCGTGCTTAATTGAGTCCCAGTTTGGTAGTAGATTATCGGCCTTTTCGTGGAAAAACTATATCGAAATCGATTGCTGATAAATTTGAACTCGACTCTTAACGTATTTTTATAATTGCATTATATTTGAAATAAAAAATTGCTAAAATGAATACGGATTTTGCTTCCTATGATATGATAGAAACGGTTACAGAAACGAAACAGCTTGTAGCAGATTCGGCACGTGATTTTGCTCATCAGTTCATTAAACCACATGTTATGGATTGGGATGAAGCACAGCACTTCCCAGTTGATGTGATGAAACAAGCGGGTTCCTACGGATTCCTTGGGATGCTTGTTCCAGAAGAATATGGTGGTTCTGGTTTTGGTTATCACGAATATGTGGCTGTCGTACAAGAAATTTCTAAAGTAGATCCTTCCATCGGCTTGTCTATCGCAGCTCACAATTCATTGTGTACTAATCATATTTTAAAATTTGGTTCAGAGTCTCAAAAATCGCGTTGGCTGCCCAAGTTAGCTTCTGGTGAATGGATTGGTGCCTGGGGTTTGACGGAGCACAATACTGGTTCAGATGCTGGGGGGATGAATTCAACTGCTGTTCAAGATGGAGATTATTGGATTTTGAATGGAACAAAGAATTTTATCACTCATGGTATTTCATCAGATGTGGCAGTTGTGATTTTTAGAACAGGTGAAAAAGGGGACAGTCACGGGATGACTGCTTTTATGATTGAGCATGGTACTACTGGATTTTCATCTGGGAAAAAAGAAGATAAACTGGGCATGCGTGCCTCAGAAACTGCAGAACTGATTTTTGACAACTGTCGTATTCCGGACGAAAACCGTATTGGTGAAGCTGGAGAGGGATTTATCCAGTCAATGAAAATTTTGGACGGGGGTCGAATTTCGATTGCGGCATTGTCCTTGGGAATTGCTCGTGGGGCCTACGAAGCGGCACTTCAATATTCAAAAGAGCGTGTTCAGTTTGGAAAGCCAATCAGTAGCTTTCAAGGGGTTTCATTCAAGCTTGCAGACATGGCGACACAAATAGAAGCAGCAGAGTTGCTGACTCAACAAGCAAGTCAAATGATCAACGATGGCAAAAAGATGACCAAGCAAAGTGCTATGTGCAAATTATATGCTTCTGAGGCCTGTGTGGATATTGCCAATGAAGCAGTACAGATTTTTGGAGGGTATGGCTACTCTAAAGAATTTCCTGTCGAGAAATTTTACCGCGATGCCAAGCTCTGTACAATTGGGGAAGGCACTTCTGAAATTCAGAAAGTTGTAATTGCCAAGCAAATTTTAAAATAAACTGTTGCCGACTTGCAAATTAAACTTATATTTGCATCCAAATACTAAAGGAAGGGGGTCGTAGTTTATGTTAATTATACCAATCAAAGACGGGGAAAATATCGATCGCGCTCTCAAGCGTTTCAAAAGAAAATTTGATCGTACAGGTGCTATGAGACAATTGCGTGAACGCAAAACGTTTACAAAACCTTCTGTTGCACGTCGTGCTGTGGTTCAAAAAGCACAGTATATCCAAAAACTTCGCGATATAGAAGATATATAAGCCTCCAATTAAGGAACAAAAATATTGCAACGAACATGAGTTTTTACTAACTTGTGTTCGTTGTTTTGGTTTTTGCCTATGTCCTTATCAGCTTTTATCGATTACATCAGATTGGAGAAACGATTCTCTTCACATACCCTAAACGCATACCGAAAAGACCTTGAAAGCTTTGCTACCTATTGTAAATTGCACTACCAACTTACAAACTTGACGCAAGTTGATTATCCCATCATTAGGAAATGGATTGTGCAATTATCATCTAAGGGGCTAAAGGGCCAAAGCATTAATAGAAAATGTTCTGCCTTAAAGAGTTACTTTAGGTTTTTACGAAAAATAGGCGAGATCGATCAGTCTCCAATGCAATTTCACCGTCAGCTCAAAACGACACCAAAATTGGTGGTCCCTTTGACAGAAAAAGAGTTCCGAGCAGTGATTGAGATGTATGACCATAGCCATTTTGAAGGATCCCGAGATGCGTTGATCCTTGAACTTTTATACACAACTGGAATGCGACGTGCTGAGTTACTTTCGTTGACCTTGGATGCAATTGATAGAAACAACCGACAATTGCAAGTCGTGGGAAAGCGAAACAAAACCCGAATTATTCCATTGTTGCCAAAGGTCATTTCACAAATTGATGGCTATTTAGTTCATCGAAATCAAATTGAAAAAACCAAAGGATCCAAATGGTTGTTTGTCAATCGGAACGGAAAGGAACTCAGCCCATCGAAAATATATAAATGTGTGACAACGTACATCGCCAAAGTCTCCACCAAAGAGAAAGTAAGTCCACATGTATTGCGACACACTTTTGCAACGCATTTACTTAATCGTGGCGCAGACATCAACAGTATTAAAGAAATTTTGGGGCATAAAAGTTTGTCTTCGACTCAAATCTATGCCAAAGTACAACTCCCCAAAATGAAACAAGATTATCTAACCGCACATCCACGTGCACAGTAATATGGCATAAACAATAGCTTTATGAAAATAAATATTCAAAACTTTCACTTTTCAATGAATTCAGACCGACAAAAGTACATTAATAAATAACTGTCAAAGCTCAGCTTGCATTACAGCCCTATCGTGAGTGTTGACTTGTATTTAAACCTCAACAACCAATCTAGTCAGACCAACAAATCAGTTGAACTACGCGTAAATATTCCTGCTGAGGATGTGTTGGTTGGCAAAAAAAGCGGACCGTTTGAAAAGTCGCTCAGCATGGCTACCTCTACTTCCAAACGGATGTTAAAACGACGAAAAGAAAAAGCGTGGATTTCGTAAACAATTTTTGATTCAAAAATGCTTTGAATAAAAAAAAATAATTAGATACATTTGCAAACCGCTTTCAAGCGTTAGTTGCCGATGTAGCTCAGCTGGCTAGAGCAGCTGATTTGTAATCAGCAGGTCGTGGGTTCGAGTCCCTCCATCGGCTCTACTAAAATAGATCATTGACATTTTGGGGAGATACTCAAGCGGCCAACGAGGACAGACTGTAAATCTGTTGGTTTTTACCTTCGCAGGTTCGAATCCTGCTCTCCCCACAATCGAAAGTTTAATAATGCGGGAGTAGCTCAGTTGGTAGAGCGTCAGCCTTCCAAGCTGAATGTCGCCGGTTCGAACCCGGTCTCCCGCTCAACAAGGTCATACCAAACGACCTGCATCGCCGATGTAGCTCAGGGGTAGAGCGTTTCCTTGGTAAGGAAGAGGTCACGAGTTCAAATCTCGTCATTGGCTCACTGATTTTTGCGAGAATGATGAGGTAACACCAATTGAAGAAGTAGATGACAACTAATCTACCCACTTTATTATGTCTTTGAAGTTTATGCTCTGATATTCTCTTTCGGGTAGTGATTCACTAATTTTAAAACCGATTTTTAGCAGTACAAAAGTAGATTAAGTCCCCTTTGTTTGCAAAACGAAAATTTTTAACATCCCAACAAGGATTGTTAAGAATAAATAATTATATTTGCGCTCATTTTAAAAGCATAAACGAGATACATTATGGCAAAGGAAACTTTTGATCGGTCTAAACCCCACCTAAACATTGGTACGATTGGGCACGTTGACCACGGAAAAACAACTCTTACGGCTGCAATCACCAAAGTATTAGCTGACGCTGGATATTCAGAGGCGCGAAGCTTTGACCAAATTGACAACGCACCTGAGGAAAAAGAAAGAGGAATCACAATCAACACCTCACACGTTGAATATGAAACTGCAAACCGTCACTATGCACACGTTGACTGTCCAGGTCACGCCGACTATGTTAAGAACATGGTTACTGGTGCTGCACAGATGGATGGAGCGATCCTTGTGGTTGCTGCTACAGATGGCCCAATGCCACAAACTCGTGAGCACATCCTTCTTGGACGTCAGGTTGGGGTGCCACGTATTGTTGTATTCTTAAACAAAGCCGACATGGTTGACGACGAGGAACTCCTCGAGCTCGTTGAAATGGAGGTTCGTGAATTGTTAAGTTTCTATGATTATGATGGTGATAACGGTCCTATAATTTTGGGTTCTGCCCTTGGCGCCCTGAACGGGGAGCAAAAATGGGTTGACTCTGTCATGAAACTTATGGAAGAAGTTGACAGCTGGATCGAATTGCCAAAGCGTGATGTCGATAAAGATTTCTTAATGCCTATCGAAGATGTATTTTCAATTACAGGCCGTGGTACAGTAGCAACTGGTCGAATTGAAACGGGTGTTGCAAATTCTGCAGATGCGGTTGACATTATCGGTATGGGAGCTGAAAAACTAGACTCTACTATTACTGGTGTTGAGATGTTTCGAAAAATATTAGATCGCGGTGAGGCGGGTGACAACGTAGGGATTCTTCTGCGCGGTATTGAGAAAACAGATATCAAAAGAGGTATGGTAATTTGTAAACCAGGTTCTGTTACTCCACACGCCAAGTTCAAAGCTGAGGTATATATTCTTAAAAAAGAAGAAGGTGGACGTCATACGCCATTCCATAACAATTACCGTCCTCAGTTTTATGTTCGTACAACAGACGTTACTGGTAATATCAACCTTCCTAGCGGAGTTGAAATGGTAATGCCTGGTGACAATCTAACGATCGATGTAGATTTGATCCAACCCATTGCATTAAGCGTTGGTTTGCGATTTGCGATCCGTGAAGGTGGTCGTACTGTAGGAGCTGGACAGGTGACAGAAATCCTAGACTAATATTATTTATATACGTTCATTATATAAGGTGTCATGCATAGCATGACACCTTTTGTAACAGATTTAACTAAGGTGTATAGAACTTCGACAAGTGAGGTACTGGAGTGCGAACACCAATAGAGACGGGTTTAGCTCAGTTGGTAGAGCACTGGTCTCCAAAACCAGGTGTCGGGAGTTCGAGCCTCTCAACCCGTGCAAATTGTAAGTATTGCTATGTTTCAATATGTGAAAGATTCTTTTGAGGAACTAAATAAACACGTGACTTGGACGTCTTGGTCCGAATTACAACGACTCACTACCGTCGTAATCGTGTTTTCGATTCTCTTTTCCCTTGCCATATGGGGTGCTGATTCAGTTCTTTCACGTGTCATTAAATTTTATTTCCAACTCATTTCATAACCACGATGATGACAGATACAGATGTAAAAAAGTGGTATGTTGTTCGGGCAGTCAGTGGCCAGGAGAATAAAATTAAGTCCTATATCGAGTCTGAAATCGAAAGACATGGTCTTTCAAATTTTGTTGAGGACGTTCTAGTACCAACTGAAAAAGTGATACAAATCCGCAAAGGAAAAAAAATTAATAAAGAGCGTGTTTTCTTTCCAGGTTATATTATGGTGAAGGCCAATCTGTCTGGTGAAGTTCCGCACGTGATTCGTTCCATTACAAATGTGATTGGTTTTTTAGGGGAAACTAAAGGTGGTGTTCCTGTTCCGATTCGTCCTTCTGAGGTTAACAGAATGCTTGGAAAAGTTGATGAGTTGGCAGTTCAGTCCGATAATGTTGCGATTCCATTCACATTATCAGAAACGGTTAAAGTGATTGATGGACCTTTCAATGGGTTCAATGGAACGATTGAAAAGATCAATGAAGAAAAACGTAAGTTGGAAGTTATGGTAAAAATATTTGGTCGAAAGACCCCATTAGAGCTTTCATACATGCAGGTAGAGAAAATATAAAAGTGTTACAATTATCCGATTTCAAAGCAGCTTCCATGCGGCGAGGTCAATACATTTAAACAATGGCAAAAGAAGTAAGTAAAGTAGTAAAGCTACAAGTTCGGGGAGGTGCTGCGAATCCATCGCCACCGGTTGGACCCGCTTTAGGTGCCGCAGGAGTGAACATCATGGAGTTTTGCAAACAGTTCAATGCAAGAACCCAAGATAAAGCTGGTAAAGTCTTACCAGTGGTGATCTCCGTCTATGCAGATAAATCATTTGATTTTGTCGTAAAGACACCACCTGCAGCCGTTCAACTCTTGGAAGCCGCAAAGGTTAAAAAAGGATCAGGGGAACCCAACCGAAGCAAAGTAGCAAGCGTAACTTGGGATCAAGTGCGCAACATTGCTGAAGATAAAATGCAAGATTTAAATGCATTTACGGTTGAGTCAGCCATGAAAATGGTTGCGGGAACCGCTAGATCAATGGGGCTAACAGTAAAAGGTCAAGCTCCTTTTTAACCATTAATTGAAATACAATGGCAAAAATTTCCAAAAAAAGAAAAGAGGCACTATCAAAGATTGATCGTGCTAGCTTGTATTCCTTGGCAGATGCTGCATCTTTGGTTAAAGAGATAACGACCACCAAGTTTGACGCATCGGTCGACATGGCTGTTCGTTTGGGTGTAGACCCTCGAAAAGCCGACCAAATGGTACGTGGTGTAGTTACTCTTCCTCATGGAACTGGTAAAACTGTTTCTGTTTTAGCTTTGGTGACTCCTGATAAGGAGTCCGAAGCAAAAGAGGCTGGTGCCGATTATGTGGGGCTAGATGAATATTTGCAGAAAATAAAAGATGGATGGACAGACGTTGATGTCATCGTCACCATGCCGAGCGTTATGGGTAAGCTGGGACCTTTAGGTCGTGTGCTAGGCCCTCGTGGTTTGATGCCAAATCCAAAAACGGGAACCGTTACAATGGATGTTGGTAAGGCCGTTAGAGATGTCAAGGGTGGTAAGATTGATTTTAAAGTTGACAAAACAGGCATCGTACATACCTCCATTGGAAAGGTATCTTTTGATGTTGACAAAATCTTGGGAAATGCCAATGAGCTCATGCAGACATTGGTCAAACTCAAGCCGTCAAGCGCAAAAGGGGCATACATTAAGAGTGTATCCATGTCGAGTACAATGAGTCCAAGCATCCCTGTAGAATTTAAAATGTTTAACAGATAGCGAAATCTATATTATGACGAAACAAGAGAAAGTACAAGCTATCGAAGACCTAACGGCACAGTTGGCAGAAAATCAAAACATCTATTTAACGGATGTTTCGGATTTGGATGCGCTAACGACTTCAAACTTGCGTCGCGCATGTTTTAAGGAGGGAGTAAAACTGACAGTTGTTAAGAACACATTGTTGGCTAAGGCCATGGAAGCTTCAGATAAAGACTTTGGTGATCTAACAGATTTCCTAAAAGGAAACACAGCAATGATGTTTTCTGAAACAGGAAACGGACCTGCCAAGGTAATCAAGGACTTTCGTAAAAAATCGGATCGTCCAATTTTGAAAGGTGCTTATATAGAAGAAGCTGTTTATTTGGGCGATGACCAAATAGAGGTACTTGTCAATATTAAGTCTAAGGATGAATTGATTGGGGAAATCATTACCCTACTTCAATCTCCTGCAAAGAATGTGGTTTCTGCACTTCAATCAAGTAGTGGAGCCCTCGCTGGAATTATAAAAACGCTTGCTGAAAAGGAAGCACAAAATTGTTAACATAACTTTATTATAAATACGTTTAAAATGGCAGATTTAAAAGATTTTGCACAACAGTTGGTCAACCTCACGGTAAAAGAAGTGAATGAGTTGGCAGAGATTTTAAAAGAAGAGTATGGCATTGAGCCAGCTGCTGCTGCGGTTGCAGTTGCTTCAGGCCCTGCTGCAGGTGGTTCCGATGGTGGTGAAGAGAAGTCAGAATTTGACATTATTCTCAAAGCTGCTGGTGGTTCTAAGCTTGCTGTCGTTAAATTGGTTAAGGAATTGACTGGTCTTGGCTTGAAAGAAGCTAAAGAATTAGTTGATAACGCACCAAGCCCAATCAAAGAGGGCGTAGCCAAAGACGAAGCAGAAGGCCTGAAATCTTCTTTAGAAGAAGCTGGAGCAGAGGTAGAATTAAAATAAACCCTACCCATCAAACATCACTAAGGCCACGGATTTATCCATTGGCCTTAGAGTCGTTTTAAAACGATAGCAGCATTGCTGTATTAATTTTTGTATCAAACACATCTTTGTTCATGTCTACAACATTTGAAAGACTCAATTTTTCCTCGGCTACCCAAACTCCTGATTACCCTGATTTCCTGGACATACAAATCAAATCTTTTCAAGACTTTTTTCAACTTGAAACAAAGTCAAACGAACGCGACAATGAAGGTCTCTTTAACACCTTTAAAGAGAACTTTCCTATTTCCGATACTCGGAATCAGTTTGTTTTAGAATTTCTCGACTATTTTGTCGATCCACCAAGATACTCCATTATTGAGTGTATTGAGCGTGGTCTGACCTATAGTGTACCTCTAAAAGCACGCTTGAAATTGTATTGTACAGATCCCGAGCATGAGGATTTTGAAACGATTGTACAAGATGTATTTTTAGGAACCATTCCATACATGACGCCAAGTGGTACTTTTGTTATTAATGGTGCGGAACGGATTGTGGTTTCGCAACTACATAGGTCTCCAGGTGTTTTTTTTGGACAGTCATTCCACGCAAATGGAACTAAGCTCTACTCGGCTCGAGTAATTCCATTCAAGGGGTCATGGATTGAATTTGCAACAGACATCAATAGTGTGATGTATGCATACATCGACCGTAAAAAGAAATTACCCGTTACGACTCTTTTCCGTGCGATTGGTTTTGAAAGAGATAAAGACATTTTGGAAATTTTTGATCTTGCTGAGGAAGTCAAGGTCTCCAAAGCTGGTTTGAAAAAGGTATTGGGTAGAAAATTAGCTGCTCGTGTTCTCAACACTTGGTTTGAGGATTTTGTAGATGAAGATACTGGAGAGGTTGTTTCGATTGAAAGAAACGAGATCGTTCTAGATCGAGACACAGTTCTTGAAAAAGAACATATAAATCAAATTGTGGAAGCAAATGTCAAAACAGTTTTGCTTCACAAAGAAGATCTTGCATCAGCTGACTATGCAATCATCCACAACACACTTCAAAAAGATCCTACCAATTCAGAAAAAGAAGCGGTCGAGCACATTTACCGTCAGCTGCGTAACGCTGAACCACCTGATGAGGAAACCGCTCGAGGGATTATAGATAAACTATTCTTTTCTGACCAAAGGTATAACCTCGGAGAAGTTGGTCGTTATCGAATGAATAAAAAATTAGGTCTTGACATTGAAATGGATAAACAAGTTTTGACCAAAGATGATATCATTACCATTATTAAGTATTTGATAGAGTTGATTAATTCCAAGTCTGAGATAGATGATATTGACCACTTGTCAAACCGTCGTGTCCGTACCGTGGGAGAGCAACTTTCTTCTCAATTCGGAGTGGGCCTTTCAAGAATGGCACGTACTATCCGTGAGCGAATGAATGTTCGTGACAATGAGGTGTTTACTCCGATTGACTTGATTAATGCTAAGACATTATCTTCTGTCATTAACTCATTCTTTGGGACCAATCAGCTTTCTCAGTTTATGGATCAAACCAATCCACTTGCTGAGATCACGCACAAACGACGACTTTCCGCATTGGGTCCTGGTGGTCTTTCAAGAGAAAGGGCAGGATTCGAGGTGCGCGATGTTCACTATACCCATTATGGACGTTTGTGTCCAATCGAAACACCAGAAGGGCCAAATATTGGCTTGATTTCTTCTTTAAGTGTTTTTGCAAAAGTGAACAATCTTGGTTTCATCGAGACGCCATATCGCAAAGTCAACAACGGAGTCGTTGATTTCAGTGAAATGCAATATCTCAATGCTGAGGAAGAGGAAGAAAAGCTATTTGCACAAGCACACGTATCTAAAGATAAAGATGGGAAAATAAATGTGGACAAGTTGATTGCACGTTCCGAAGCAGACTACCCAGTCGTTGAACCCTCACAGGTTGATTATATGGATGTTGCGCCAAACCAGATTGCGTCTATTTCTGCATCGCTGATTCCATTTTTGGAGCATGATGATGCGAATCGTGCATTGATGGGCTCAAACATGATGCGTCAGGCAGTGCCATTACTGCGTCCAGAAGTTCCAATCGTAGGAACAGGACTAGAGCGCCAGGTCGCAAAAGATTCAAGAGTTTTGATTAATGCTGAAGCAGGCGGAGTGGTGACATACGTCGATGCCAATGTTATTAAAATCAAATACAACTCTACAGACGAAGATCGTTTGATCAGTTTTGAGTCTGATGAAAAAGAATATCCTTTGGTGAAGTTTAGAAAAACCAACCAAGGCTCTACCATTAACCTGAAGCCAATTGTCCAAGTTGGAGACCGCGTTGAAAAAGGTCAGGTCCTATGTGAGGGCTATGCCACACAAAATGGCGAGCTTGCACTTGGTCGAAATATGAAAGTCGCTTTTATGCCTTGGAAGGGGTATAATTTTGAGGATGCAATTGTTATTTCTGAAAAAGTGGTTCGGGATGATATCTTTACATCTATTCACATTGACGAATATGCTCTGGAAGTTCGCGACACCAAACTCGGACAAGAGGAGTTGACCAACGATATTCCAAACGTTAGTGAAGAAGCCACCAAGGATTTGGATGAAAACGGAATGATTCGTATTGGTGCTGAGGTTAACGCAGGCGATATTCTGATTGGTAAAATCACTCCAAAAGGAGAATCGGACCCGACGCCAGAAGAAAAGCTATTACGCGCCATTTTTGGTGATAAAGCTGGCGATGTGAAAGACGCATCTTTGAAAGCACCACCATCACTCAATGGCGTGGTTATCGATAAAAAGCTCTTTACGCGCATTGTCAAGGATAAGAGACGCCGAACGCAAGACAAACAAGAATTGCTTGAACTCGAAGATGAGTTTGAAGTGAAGTTTAATAATTTAAAATCACTTCTTGTAGAGAAGTTGTTTTCATTACTTAATGGTAAAACTTGTCAGGGTGTATTTAACGACCTAGGCGAGGAAGTCTTGCCAAAGGGTAAGAAGTTTACCTTAAAAATGTTGAACACAGTTGACGATTATGCTCACTTGGTCAGCGGCACGTGGACTGTTGACAGCCACGTGGATGGTTTGGTTAATAATTTGATGCACAATTATAAAATCAAAGAAAACGATTTACAAGGTGCACTTCGACGAGATAAATTTACCATTTCGGTTGGAGACGAACTTCCTGCAGGAATTTTAAAGCTCGCTAAGGTTTATATTGCTAAGAAGCGTAAGCTAAAAGTAGGAGATAAGATGGCTGGTCGTCATGGTAACAAAGGGATTGTTGCGCGAATCGTACGTCATGAAGATATGCCATTCTTGGAAGATGGAACGCCAGTTGATATTGTACTGAATCCACTTGGTGTACCTTCCCGAATGAATATCGGTCAGATTTATGAAACCGTTTTGGGTTGGGCAGGACAAAAGGTAGGAAAAACTTTTGCGACACCAATTTTTGATGGCGCATCAAGTGAACAAGTAGATGAAATCTCAAGGGAAGCGGGTATTCCTCAGTTTGGTCATACCTATCTTTATGATGGCGGAACTGGAGAACGATTTGATCAACCAGCAACTGTTGGTGTAATTTATATGCTGAAACTTGGTCATATGGTGGATGACAAAATGCACTCACGATCAATTGGTCCATACTCACTTATTACCCAGCAACCTCTTGGTGGTAAAGCCCAGTTTGGTGGACAGCGATTTGGTGAGATGGAAGTTTGGGCACTTGAGGCCTATGGTGCTTCTAGTACACTACAAGAAATACTTACGGTCAAATCAGATGATGTGGTCGGACGTGCAAAAACATATGAAACTATCGTGAAAGGGGAGGCCATGCCAAAACCTGGTCTTCCAGAATCTTTCAATGTATTGATGCACGAACTCAAGGGTCTTGGACTCGATATACGTTTAGAAGAATAATTAAATCCGTTTAGTAAACAATGGCAAGATATAACGACAATCAGCACCCCATCAGTTTTAACAAAATTTCTATTGGCCTTTCATCACCAGAAACGATTCTTGCAGAGTCACGTGGTGAGGTTTTAAAGCCCGAAACGATTAATTATCGTACACACAAGCCTGAGAGAGACGGTCTTTTTTGTGAGCGTATTTTCGGCCCTGTTAAGGATTTTGAATGTGCTTGTGGAAAGTACAAGCGAATTCGTTATAAGGGAATTGTTTGTGACCGTTGTGGTGTAGAGGTTACCGAGAAAAAAGTCCGTAGAGATCGTGTTGGTCACATCAGCCTGGTCGTTCCTGTTGCACACATTTGGTATTTCCGTTCTCTTCCCAACAAGCTTGGTTATCTTCTTGGTCTTCCGTCTAAAAAGCTCGACATGATCATCTATTATGAGCGATATGTCGTGATTCAACCAGGAAGTGCGACTAACGAAGAAGGGGAGCCAGTCCAAAAAATGGACTTCCTAACAGAAGAGGAGTATCTCAATATCCTTGAAAAGCTACCGACAGAAAACCAATATCTTGAAGATTCGGATCCTGAGAAGTTTATTGCGAAGATGGGTGCAGAATGTCTTATTGAATTGTTGAGTCGAATTGACTTAGACGGATTGTCTTACGAGTTACGTGATAAAGCCAACAATGAAACGTCAAAACAGCGAAAAACAGAAGCTTTAAAACGCCTTCAAGTTGTCGAATCGTTACGGGAAGCCAATAAGAACCGAGAAAACCGACCAGAGTGGATGATTATGAAAACTATTCCTGTCATTCCACCAGAGCTTCGTCCTTTGGTGCCACTTGATGGTGGTCGTTTCGCCACGTCTGACTTAAATGATTTATATCGAAGAGTCATTATACGTAACAATCGTCTTAAGCGTTTAGTCGAGATTAAAGCACCAGAGGTGATTTTAAGAAACGAAAAACGAATGCTACAAGAGTCAGTTGACTCTTTGTTTGACAACACACGAAAGTCATCAGCGGTAAAATCAGATGCAAACCGTCCGTTAAAATCTCTTTCAGATTCTCTAAAAGGAAAACAGGGACGTTTTCGTCAAAACTTACTTGGTAAGCGTGTTGACTACTCAGCACGATCTGTTATCGTTGTTGGTCCTGAGTTGAAACTCTTCGAGTGTGGATTGCCTAAAAATATGGCTGCGGAACTCTATAAGCCATTTGTGATTCGAAAACTCATTGAAAGAGGCATTGTCAAAACGGTTAAGTCTGCCAAAAAGATCATCGATAAGCGTGAGCCTGTTGTATGGGACATTTTGGAGAATGTCATCAAAGGCCACCCAGTTTTATTAAACCGTGCTCCCACACTTCACCGTTTGGGTATCCAAGCATTCCAGCCAAAACTGATTGAAGGAAAAGCGATTCAGTTACACCCCTTGGCTTGTACTGCATTTAATGCTGACTTTGATGGAGACCAAATGGCTGTTCACTTGCCACTGGGGCCTGAAGCCATTTTAGAGTCTCAGTTATTGATGCTTGCATCTCACAATATTTTGAATCCAGCGAACGGTTCACCAATTACAGTACCTTCTCAGGACATGGTTTTGGGACTATATTACATGACCAAAGCAAGAAAGTCATCCAAAGAATACCCAGTAAAGGGAGAAGGTCTCACTTTCTACAGTGCTGAAGAAGTCAATATTGCTTTTAATGAAAAGATTGTTGACCTGAACGCAATTATCAAAGTTCGAGCGAAAGACTTTAACGATGATGGTGAATTGGCAAATCAGTTGATTGAAACCACGGTTGGTCGTGTTTTATTTAACCAAGTTGTTCCTGAAAATGCGGGCTTTATTAATGAGGTTCTCACAAAGAAATCGCTTCGTGATATCATCGGAGATATTTTGAAAGTGACTTCTGTACCAGAAACCGCTGCGTTTTTGGATGAGATAAAAGAAATGGGTTATTCATTTGCCTTCAAAGGAGGACTTTCCTTTAGTTTAGGGGATATTATTATTCCTGCTGATAAGCAAAAATTAATCAACGAGGCCAATGGTCATGTAGATGGTATTATTAGTAACTACAACATGGGTCTAATTACAAATAATGAGCGATACAATCAGGTGATTGATGTTTGGACATCAGCCAATGCAACGCTTACCGAACTGGCCATGAAGCAAATCAGTGAAGACCAACAGGGCTTCAATTCGGTATATATGATGCTTGATTCTGGTGCGCGAGGTTCTAAAGAGCAAATCCGTCAGTTAACAGGTATGCGTGGTTTGATGGCCAAGCCAAAAAAATCAACTGCTGGAGGTGGTGAAATTATTGAAAACCCAATTCTATCCAACTTTAAAGAAGGACTTTCCATTTTAGAGTACTTTATTTCCACGCACGGAGCACGTAAGGGACTTGCAGATACGGCACTGAAAACAGCCGATGCTGGCTATCTAACACGTCGTTTGCACGATGTTGCGCAAGATGTGATTGTTAATACCGAAGATTGTGGTACCCTTCGAGGAATTATTGTGGAGGCATTAAAGAAAAATGAAGAAGTCGTTGAAAAGCTTGGTGACCGTGTGATTGGTCGTGTGGCTTTATTTGATGTTATCAATCCGAAAGATGGCAAGGTAATTGTCGAAGCAGGTCAAGAGATTTTGGATCAACATGTGAAGATTATTGAGAAATCTCCAATCGATAAGATTGAAGTTCGTTCTCCATTGACATGTGAAGCCAAAAAAGGAATTTGTGCCAAGTGTTACGGAAGAAACCTAGCCAATGGTAAAATGGTTCAAATTGGAGAGTCTGTTGGTGTGATTGCCGCACAATCCATTGGCGAGCCAGGAACACAGCTTACACTTCGTACATTCCACGTAGGAGGTATTGCAGGAAACATTTCTGAGGCAAATAAACTTATTGCCAAATTTGATGGTATTGTTGAGCTTGAAGACCTTAAAGTGGTCCCAGGAAAAGATGCTGATGGAAATGACGCTCAGGTGGTGATTTCTCGTACGACCGAGTACAAATTGGTTGATAGCAAAACGGGCATTTCCTTGAGCAATAATATCATTCCTTATGGTTCATTTATATATGTTAAAAGCGGTCAGAAAATCAAAAAAGGCGATGAGATTTGTCGTTGGGATCCCTACAACGGGGTGATTGTCTCCGAGTTTTCTGGTAAAATTGGATACGAAAACATCCAACAGGGTGTTACTTTCCAAGTTGAAATTGACGAACAAACTGGTTTCCAAGAGAAAGTAATTAAAGAAACTAGAGACAAGAAACTGATTCCTACCTTATTGATTCAAGATAATAAAGGAAACACATTGCAGTCTTATAACTTACCTGTTGGTGCCCACATCATGGTTGATGATGGCGAGGCGATTGAAGGAGGTAAAATCCTCGTCAAAATCCCACGTAAGTCCGCCAAGTCTGGTGATATTACTGGAGGTCTTCCAAGAGTTACTGAGCTATTTGAAGCTCGTAACCCATCAAATCCTGCCGTTGTGTCAGAAATTGATGGAGTCGTTTCTTTTGGTAAAATCAAACGTGGTAACCGCGAAATCATCGTGGAGTCTAAAACTGGCGAAATCAAGAAGTACCTGGTAAAGCTTTCTAATCAAATTTTGGTACAGGAAAATGATTTTGTCAAAGCCGGTATGCCAATTTCCGATGGTGCGATTACACCAAATGATATTCTCAACATCAAAGGTCCATCTGCAGTACAGCAATACCTTGTAAATGAAGTACAAGAAGTATATCGATTACAAGGGGTAAAAATCAATGACAAGCACTTCGAGGTAGTTGTGCGTCAAATGATGCGTAAAGTGCGAATTGAGGACTCTGGAGATACCACTTTCCTAGAAAACCAACTCGTTCATAAGTATGATTTCATTACTGAAAATGACCAGCTATTTGGTTGTAAGGTCGTTACTGAAGTGGGGGATTCTGAAAACTTGAGAACCGGTCAAATCGTTACTGCTCGCCAGTTGCGCGATGAAAATTCATTGTTACGCCGTGATAGCAGGGCTCTTGTTGAAGCGCGCGATGCGGTAAACTCAACGGCTACGCCGATCCTTCAAGGAATTACCCGTGCATCTCTGCAGACCAAGTCGTTTATTTCTGCGGCATCCTTCCAGGAAACGACAAAAGTATTGAACGAAGCTGCAGTTAGTGGTAAAATTGATAACCTTGAGGGTTTGAAGGAGAATGTAATCGTTGGGCATAAAATCCCAGCTGGTACAGGAAATCGTACGTATAATGATATTATCGTTGGTTACACGGACGAATATGAGGAGCTATTAGCCAAAAAGGAGTTTAATTTGAGTGGTAATGAGTGATTCTAAGAAGAAAAAAGAAATCAACATTGAGCTTGATCAGGAAACCGCACAGGGAACATATTCAAACTTGGCAATTATAAATCACTCTGTATCAGAGTTTGTCGTTGATTTTATCAATATCATGCCTGGTTCTCCAAAAGCAAAGGTACGTTCACGTATTATTCTGACGCCACAACACGCTAAGCGTTTTGTAAAAGCACTGAACGACAATGTACATCGTTTTGAAAACGCACATGGTGAGATTAAGGATTATGAGCAACCATCAATTCCGCTCAATTTTGGCCCACCTGGTGAGGCATAAATCATTGTGAAACCCTAGTCGTTTGAGTGGGAATTTTTTAATATTCCGAAGTTGCGTGAAACTCTAAATTGGGGTATTTATCCTTTGTCATTTGAAGAGAAAAAGCTGAATCAGCCAAAAACACTTGTTGACCCTGTTTGTCTTTAGCCAGAAATTTGGCTTTGACTCTAGTAAAGTCTAAAAATTCAGGGTGGGATTTTTCAGGAGTTTCTACCCAACAGGCTTTGTGAACATTCAGATTTTCATAACTACATTTTGCGCCATATTCATGCTCAAGTCGATATTGAATGACTTCAAACTGAAGCGCCCCAACGGTTCCAATCACTTTGCGTCCATTTAGATTGAGGGTAAAAAGTTGAGCAACTCCTTCGTCCATCAATTGATCAACCCCTTTGGCAAGTTGTTTGGCTTTCATCGGATCGGCATTGTTGATATAGCGAAAATGTTCGGGTGAAAAACTTGGAATCCCCTTAAAGTGCAAGCTCTCACCAGAAGTTAGGGTATCCCCAATTTTGAAGTTTCCAGTATCGTGAAGTCCGACAATATCTCCAGGGTAGGATGTGGCAACTACTTCTTTGCGATCTGCAAAAAATGCATTTGGACTGCTAAACTTGAGTTTTTTGTTGATGCGAACGTGCAAGTAAGGCGTATTTCTTAAAAACGTTCCCGACACAATTTTAACAAATGCCAAACGGTCTCTGTGTTTGGGATCCATATTGGCATGAATTTTAAAAACAAAACCGCTAAAGTTTTTCTCATCGGGTTTGACCAATCTCTCATCACTGATTTTGGCGAGAGGAGAAGGCGCAATTTCGATAAAGGCATCCAAAAGCTCTTGCACACCAAAATTGTTTAATGCAGAACCAAAGAAAACAGGTTGTTGCTCCCCATTCAAATAGGCCTTTGAATCAAATGACGGGTACACTTCTGTGACCAACTCAATATCTTCTCTCAACTGACTGGCTGCTTGTTCGCCTATATGATCTGACAAACTCGGATCATTGATGTTGTCAAAGTTTATACTATCTGAAATATGGGTTTTGTTAACATCTTTAAACATGCGTAAGCGCTTTTCCCACAAATTGTAAATCCCTTGAAAGTCATAACCCATCCCAATAGGAAAACTCAGGGGAACCACCTTAAAGTCGAGTTTTTGCTCGACCTCGTCCAACAGATCAAAAGCATCCTTTCCCTCACGATCGAGTTTATTAATAAATACAAGAATCGGGATGTTTCGCATCCTACATACCTCAACGAGTTTTTCCGTTTGCTCTTCAATACCTTTGGCCACATCAATAACGACAATAACACTGTCAACAGCCGTGAGTGTACGAAACGTATCCTCAGCAAAATCCTTGTGACCAGGGGTGTCTAGAATATTGATTTTTTTGTTTTTGTAATGAAAAGCCAATACCGAGGTCGCCACAGAAATACCACGCTGTCGTTCAATCTCCATAAAGTCGCTAGTTGCTGTTTTTATTATCTTATTGGACTTAACAGCACCTGCCTCTTGGATCGCTCCACCAAAAAGGAGGAGCTTTTCAGTCAGCGTTGTTTTCCCAGCATCTGGGTGAGAAATAACTCCAAAAGTTCGACGACGTGCAATCTCTGCTTCAAAATTCATTATGGCAAAAATACCACGAATCTTGCGAATAAAAAGTAATTTTGTAGCGTTAGCTTTAGCATAATGTTTATTATACTTTTTGCTTAACTTTAAAAGCCTATGGAAGAACAAGTGATACTGGTTGATGAGCACGACAATCCCATTGGATTGATGCCAAAGTTAGAGGCGCATCAAAAAGCGGTTCTCCACCGTGCATTTTCTGTGTTCATCCTCAACTCAAAAGAGGAATTGATGCTTCAGAAACGTGCCAAACACAAGTACCATTCCCCCGGGCTATGGACAAACACCTGTTGTAGTCATCAGCGCGATGGTGAGACCAATATTCAAGCTGGAAAGAGGCGTTTGCAAGATGAAATGGGGTTTTCTACCGAATTAAAAGATGTTACTTCTTTTATCTATATGGCGCCATTCGACAATGGTCTCACCGAACACGAATTCGATCATGTGCTTTTGGGTCATTACGAGTACGACCCCGTGATCAATCCAAATGAGGTTTCGTCTTGGAAATGGATGCCCCTCGAAGAGATAAAAAATGACATTCACCAAAACCCAGATCGCTATACCGTTTGGTTTGTGATTATCTTTACCAAGTTTTATAAGGACTTAAAACTAGATAAATGCCTGTAACTATAAGCCGAAAGGCACATTTCAATGCTGCACACCGCTTGTATCGACCCGATTGGGCCAACGAAAAAAATGAACAGACTTTTGGCAAGTGCAATAACCCACTTTATCATGGACACAATTATGAATTGATTGTGCACATTACTGGCGAAATTGATCCATCAACAGGCTATGTTATGGATATGAAAGTTTTGAAAGACTTGATTAAAGCTGAAATTGAAGACGTTTTTGACCATAAAAATCTCAATGAGCAATTGCCAGAATTCGCAAACCTGAATCCCACTGCCGAAAATATTGCTGTGGTAATTTGGAACAAATTGCGGCCACATATTTCCGCTGACCAGCAATTAGAAGTCACACTCTATGAAACACCAAGAAATTATGTTCACTACAAGGGCTAGAGATGTTGTATCCACTGTTTTTTAAGCCAATTTCCAAAAAAAGACTTTGGGGTGGGCGGAAGTTGATTGACCTTCTCAATAAACCCTTTCATGGAAATGAAATCGGAGAAAGCTGGGAATTGTCTGCGGTATCAGGTGATGAATCTGTCGTATCAGATGGACCATTAAGAGGTAAACAACTCAATGAACTTATCAAGGCATATAAAGCTGAACTCGTGGGGAAGTCTGTTTATGAGCGTTTTGGCAATGATTTTCCAGTTTTGATCAAATATATTGATGCCCAAAAAGACTTGTCGGTTCAGTTGCACCCCAATAATCATTTGGCAAAAGAGCGTCATAACTCCTTTGGCAAAAATGAAATGTGGTATATTATGGATGCTGACCCAGGAGCTCAACTCATTGCGGGTTTTTCCAGAGACACCGAACAAAACGAATATCAACAGTATCTTCAAAACGGCCAGATTGAAGACCTACTTCATTATGAAAACGTTAAAAGCGGAGATACGTTTTTTATTCGAACTGGAACCGTACATGCGATTGGGGCTGGGATTTTACTCGCGGAAATTCAACAAACTTCTGATGTTACTTATCGGATTTTTGATTGGAATCGAACAGACAAAGACGGCAACACGAGAGAGTTACATACCGAACTGGCTTTGGATGCAATCGATTTTACAAAGCGGAATGACCATAAAGTTGCATACACAGCAGAATCCAATCAGATGAATCTTATGGTTGAATCACCCTATTTTACAACGAAAATCATTGCGGTAATGGGAGAGATACATGTTCAAACCGACCACTTGGACTCTTTTGTCGTTTTGATGGCCGTAAAAGGTGATAATCAAATATTGGTAGATGGCACCACACACGCCTTGCCTTTCGGGTCAACTGTCTTAATACCGGCTTGCCTGACAGGGTTTACCATACAAGCGAATCAATCCGAAGTCCTGATGGTCACCATATAAAGGGGTATAAACTCAATTCTCGAGTTCCGATAGGTACTCCGTCAACAACGTTCCATAGCGAGAATTTGCGACATCTTCAGACATGGAAGCTGCGATGGTGTCCAGTAAACTTTTCGAAACGGCGGAGAGCTCGGAGAGAGCCAAATATGGCGCAACGACACTATTGGCATTATTGACTGCAAAGTTGGCAGTAAATAAAATTTTTCTTTTGGATAGACTGGCAGTTTGCTGTTTGACTAAGGCCAGACTATCAGTATTTTCACTGATTTGAGCTTGAAGATAAGCAGCAAGGAGATCGAGTTCCTCATTGTTAAATTGGCGAATGACTCGAAGATAAGCATTGTAGATTTCTTGCGTTGGTGAACCAGAGACTTCAGCTTTTGTCACATAATCATCCAAAGTGGTTTTGATTGAAATCTCTCCAGCTTGTCCGAAAAAGGGAATTCGATTGTCAACATTATCTGTTTGATTTCGATTCAGAAGAATGTAAAATAGCTCTGGGTGATTCAGATCGGCTTGTAAAACAACTGCTTCTTCACGACCTAGGAATATCGAGTCGACTGCTACCAAAGCACTGTCTTGGACGCGTTCGAGATAGAGTGTCCCTTTTTTAAGGTCTTTGACTTCGACTTTGACTTGCATGTCCTTTTTTGGAGAGGAACAACTTCCCAACAGGGCGATTAAAAATAACTTAGTGATTGTGTGTTTCATCTCTACAAATATGCGGGAATTAGTTTGATTATGTCCTAATTTAAAAAGAAATCCCTTAACGCTTGGAAAGGTTAAGGGATATAATTGGTTTGAGATAACGCTTACTTAATTAGATCAAAGCTTCGATTGATAAAGGAAGTTAGTTCTTCCCCTTTCAACAGATTTTGGCTGAGTCTTGCGAGATCGATAGATTGCTTGATCAGTCGGTCTTGCTTTTTCTTGGTTTTGGTTTCTAAAATCTGACTGACCAAGGGGTGATTAACATTGACAATGAGGTTGTACATTTCAGGCATATTTCCTCCAAACATACCGCCCCCACCTGTCTGCTGCATCTCTTTCATTCGGCGCATAAACTCCGGTTTGGTAATCATAAACGGCATCGCTTGACTATCCATCGGTTCCAGTTGGACCGTATAGGTCGTTTGTGGTACCACGTCTTCAACAAGTGATTTGAGTTTGTTTTGGTTTTTCTCACTCAACTTAGATGGGGTTGTATCTTCTTTAACAATGAGTTTATCGACTTGGTCAGCATCTACTCTTGCAAAGCTGATATTCTCTTCGCTTGTTTCTAGCTTTTGTAAAAGGTGGCCCACAATTGGAGAGTCGAGGAGTAAAACCGTATACCCCTTAGCTTTGGCAGCTTCGATATAGGCATGTTGTTCATCGACATTGGACGCATAGAGTTGAACTAGTTTTCCATCTTTATCAGATTGTACATCTTTGGTTTTTTCTTTTAGCTCTTCAAAAGTTAAATACTCACCAGACGTGGTTGGATAGAGTGCAAAATCTTTCACCTTTTCAAAAAACTTGTCTTCTGATAGCATTCCATACTCTATCACAACTTTGATATCATTCCATTTGTCTTGGAAAGATTCACGGTCTTTTTTAAAGAGAGACTTGAGTTTATCTGCAACCTTTCGGGTGATGTAGTTGCTAATTTTTTTGACATTACCATCTGCTTGCAGATAACTTCTCGAAACGTTCAGTGGGATATCGGGCGAATCGATAACACCGCGAAGCATGGTGAGAAACTCAGGAACAATTCCTTCAACATTATCTGTGACAAATACCTGGTTTTGATACAGCTGAATCCGATCCTTTTGTACATTGAGATCCTGCGTAATTTTTGGAAAATATAGAATCCCTGTGAGATGAAATGGATAGTCAACATTGAGATGAATCTGAAATAAGGGATCTTCAAATTGCATCGGATAGAGTTCTCGATAAAAACTGTTGTAGTCTTCGTCTTTGAGATCTGTCGGTTTCTTAATCCATGCGGGTAAAGGGTTGTTGATAATGTCATCAACGACTTCTTTAATTTCCTTCGCATTTTCGCCTTCTCCTTCTGTTTTGGTGATTTCTTTGGTGCCCAATTTGATTGGAATGGGCATAAACTTGTTGTATTTAGTCAACAGAGACCGAATTTGCGCATCCTCTAAAAACGTTTTGGAATCCTTATCGATGTGTAAAATGATTTCTGTTCCTAAATCAGTTTTATCGTGTTTGTCCAAAGTAAACTCTGGTGACCCATCACAAGTCCAGTGTGCCGCTGGCTCATCCTTGTAGGACTTGGTAATGATTTCAACTTTTTTGGCGACCATAAAGGCAGAGTAGAACCCGAGACCAAAATGTCCGATAATCCCACTGTCTTTCGCACTGTCTTTATATTGTTCCAAAAATTCTTCGGCCCCCGAAAAGGCAACTTCGTTGATATACTTATTCACTTCATCGGCAGTCATCCCGACTCCTTGATCAATGATGTGAAGTTTTTTCGACTTTTTATCCACTTTAACTTCAATTTGCGGATTTCCATACGCAACTTTTGCTTCTCCAATTTGCGTAAGATGTTTAAGTTTTAGCGTTGCGTCTGTCGCATTGGAAATCAATTCCCGTAAAAAGATTTCATGGTCACTGTATAAAAATTTCTTAATTAACGGAAATATGTTTTCAACAGCAACATTAATTTTTCCTGTACCCATTTTTTAAATTTTAAATTTAATTTGCAAAAAAAATACCACAATCTTCTTTATGACAATATGACACTTTAATAAACTTTGTTTAAATTATTTGGAAAAAGATTAAACATAATATATCTTTGTAATAAGAAAAGGATGTCATTCAAATCCTCAAAAAGGGAATAATTGCTATGAAAAAATGATTGACTCCTTACTTTAAAATTCTTGGTTTGTTTGTTTTTTTGGTTAAGTTGTTAAGGTGTGCACTTGCACACCTTTTACTTTTGTTTTCAATTCCTTACTTTTAACAAATGGCTGAACAATATACTTCAAAAATTATCGGACTGGGAAAATATGTTCCAGAAAATCGGGTTACCAATGATGATTTATCAGAGCTAATGGATACAAGTCATGATTGGATTGTAGAACGAACAGGAATCGAAGAGCGTCGTTTCATCCCTACTGATTCCCTAGAAGGTACTGCTTCCATGGGGGTTCGAGCCGCCGAACAGGCCATTGAACGTGCGGGAATTCACAAAGATGACATCGACCTGATTGTATTTGCAACTTTAAGTCCAGACTACTATTTTCCTGGGTCAGGAGTATTAGTGCAAGACTTGATGGGAATCGGCACCTGCCCTGCACTTGACGTTCGAAATCAGTGTTCGGGCTTTGTCTATGCACTGTCTGTTGCAGATCAATACATCAGAACAGGGATGTATGAAAATATACTTGTTATCGGATCTGAGCATCACTCGGGCGGACTTGATCTCAGCTCGCGAGGACGTACAGTCTCTGTTATTTTTGGCGATGGAGCTGGTGCTTCAGTCTTGAGTCGACATGACAATCTGGACGAGGGTATCCAATCCACTCACCTTCATTCAGAAGGTAAACACGCCAAAGAACTTTCTTTAATTGGTCCGAACACCAAAAAATGGGTTCATGAAGTGTTTAAAAACTATGACCCAGATGATATGGATTATCATCCCTATATGAATGGGCAACTGGTTTTTAAAAATGCGGTTGTTCGATTTTCAGAAGTAATTCTTGAAGCGCTTGCCAAAAACAATTTAGAACCTAGAGATATCGATATGTTGATTCCACATCAAGCCAATTTGCGTATTGCTCAGTTTGTCCAAAAAAAGTTTGGCCTTAGAGATGATCAGGTTTACAACAACATTATGCGTTATGGAAATACTACAGCTGCATCCATTCCGATTGCACTCTGTGAAGCATGGGAAGAGGGTCGAATCAAAACCGGCGATTATGTGATGCTCGCTGCTTTTGGTAGTGGATTTACTTGGGGAAGTTCTCTGATCAAATGGGTCTAGCCCCTTTGACTCGAATCAACAGTAAACTGAAAAAACACAAGGCCCCGTTGAGCGCAAGGATAAAAAAGCCAAAGTCAAAATTATAGGCCTGTAAAGTCCATTGACTAATACAGTAGCCCACGATTGGCGTGCTTACCGCCACCCATGGCACCCAGCGATCTCGAAGCTTAACTCTTGTCAATACTCCTAAAGCGTATAAGCCCAGTAGAGGTCCATAGGTATAGCCCGCAAACTCAAATAATTTTGCAATCACACTTTTATCAGTAATCAGATAGTTAAAGGCGAGAATGACCAAGATCAGAACCACAGAAACCATCAGATGAACTCGCTTACGTGTATATTCTTTCTGATCGGTTTGAAGTCTTTGATCGATGTTGAGCAAATCGATGCTGATACTTGTTGTCAGTGATGTCAGCGCGCTATCTGCACTGCTGTAGGCAGCTGCAATAAGACCCAAGAGAAAAACTACCAAAAGTCCAAGTCCGAGTTGTGATTGTGTAGCTACGATTGGAAAGAGCTTATCGCCCAGCGCATCAATGCCATTGGCCATTTTATAGGCAGTCAGTAAAGAGCCCAATAGCAGAAACATAAAATTGACTACAGTCAATACCAACGTAAACCAGAACATGTTTTTTTGTGCATCTTGAAGACTCCGGCAAGCAAGGTTTTTTTGCATCATGTCCTGATCAAGTCCTGTCATCACAATTGCAATTAAAACTCCAGACAAGAATTGTTTCCAAAAGAAATAAGGACTTTTATAGTCATCGAAATAAAAGATTTGTGCGTTGTCTTGTTGCCCGAGCCACCCAAACAGACTTTCAATTTCCAGAGAGTCAGTGATATAATACACAGACATAACTAGGGCAATTAACATAAAAAGGGTTTGCAACACATCTGTCCAGATAATCGTTTTGATCCCCGATTTATGGGTGTAGAGCCAAATCAAGCAAATCGTAGCGATTACCGTTAACCAAAACGGAACGCCTATTTGATCAAAAATAACCCATTGCAACACACTGGCAACTAGATACAGACGAAAGCTTGCACCAACGATTCGTGATAACACAAAAAAAGAAGCTCCAGTTTTGTAGGTCCGCACGCCAAAACGAGTGGAAAGGTAGTAGTAGATGGAAGTGAGTTTGTATTTGTAGTAGAGCGGAAGAAGGACAGTGCCTATAACAAAATAGCCGATGATATAACCCAAAACCATTTGAAAGTAACTAAATCCAGAAACCTCAACCCAGCCTGGAACGGAAATAAAGGTAACACCCGATAGTGAGGCCCCAATCATGCCAAAAGCCACAAGATACCAAGGGGCAGAACGGTTGGCGATAAAAAAAGTTTGGTTGTCTTCTTTCCCCCTTGTCAGTCGTGCAATTCCCATTAACACCACAAAATAACCCAAGAGAATAAATATTAGGAGATAGCTACTCATTAGTCAAAGATAATTGGATTGCTTCATACTTTCAAATGATTACCTTTGCAACGATGGAATACGCATCTAAATTTGTGCAGCAAGCTGTCGAGGAAATCTCACACCTTCCTGGAATCGGACGTAGAACAGCAATGCGACTGGTCTTGCACTTACTACGCCAACCAGAATCGGTGAGTTTGGATTTGTCGGAAGCAATCAGACTCCTACGGACTGAAATAGAATACTGTCAATCTTGCCACAATGTATCCGACCTGCCCACTTGTAGTATCTGTGCCAACCCTAAAAGAGATCGAAATTTGGTCTGTGTGGTTGAAGATGTACGAGATGTGATTGCTATTGAAAGCACCGCTCAATTTACAGGCCTATACCATGTCTTGGGGGGAAAGATTTCTCCTCTGGATGGAATTGGCCCACAAGAATTGCAAATTAGTACTTTGGTTGAAAAAGTAAAATCAGGAGCAACAAAAGAGGTCATTTTAGCCTTAAGCACTACAGTAGAGGGTGACACCACAAATTATTTTATTTACAAGCAACTTAGCTCATATGACGTGCATATTACCGTACTTGCTAGGGGTGTTTCAGTTGGAGATGAACTCGAATATACAGATGAAATTTCTCTTGGAAGAAGCATAGTCAAACGAATCCCATTTGATGGAACAATCTAAAACAATCGACCTTTCTGTTATCATTGTCAGCTACAATGTTGAGCACTTTTTACACTTGTGTTTGGAAAGCGTTTATGCTGCCACAAAAAATATTCGTGCTGAAGTAATAGTAATTGACAATGCATCTGCTGATAAAAGTGTGGAGATGGTGCGAAAACAATTCCTATCAACTCGTGTGATTGCCAATGTTGATAACCTCGGCTTTGGAAAGGCAAACAACCAAGCTGCAAAATTGGCCAAAGGGAGATATCTATGTATTTTAAATCCAGATACGATTGTCTCACAAAATACTTTTGAGCAGTTTATCGCACTCAATGAGTCAAACCCGAATTTGGGAATTTCTGGGCCGCAACTCACTGATGGAACAGGGCAGTTTTTACGAGAATCCAAGCGGGGTCTTCCCACGATTCAGGCGGCTGTATCCAAGTCTTTGGGGCTTTTTAAACTGTCGCCCAGTCTATTTGGGCAGTACTACAATCTACGTCTTCATCCAAACCAAAGTGGAAAGACCGACGTACTGGTTGGTGCCTTTATGTTCCTAAGAAAATGCATTTACGATCAGCTTGGGGGTTTTGATGAAAATTTCTTTATGTACGGAGAGGACATAGACATCTCTCACCGTAGCTTAAAATTAGGCCTGACCAATTTTTATCTATCCGAAGCGAAAGTTATTCACTTCAAGGGTGAGAGCACGCCCAAAAACAAAGCATATGAAAAACGATTTTTCAATGCGATGTCCTACTACTACAACAAAAACTTTTCTCACAACTGGCTTTTGAACTCTGTATTTATGTTGGGGTCTCTTGTGTTTAGCAAATTCAAAAGAATCATGTCGTCTAGACGGGATGAAACCAAACCAGAACTTGTCAATGATTGGATTCTCTTATCCGCGAATCCCGTACTCTACAAATCCTTACAAAACAATATATTCCCCAGTATAAATCAATGCCACAGTCTTCTTGAGGTTTTGCAAGTTGAGACTAAAGGATTAACGGGAATTGTGTTTGACATGCGGCTCATACAATGGAATGAAGTGATTAGCTTTATGCAGCTTCATCAAACGCGATACATTTACAAGTTTATCTCTGCCGACAACAAACGAATTATCGGGAGCAGCGATGTGCTTTCTAGGGGCTCCGGAGCAATCATCAAAAAATCCAAAAATAAATCGGAAGTAAGCATCGTTTAAATTCGTAATTTTGCGGCATGGCTGAGTACAAATTGTTACTACCTGCCATGGGTGAAAGTGTCGATGAGGCAACCGTTACCCGATGGCTTAAAAATGAAGGCGATATCATTGAGGCTGATGATGCGGTTGTCGAAATTGCGACTGATAAAGTTGACTCCGAAGTACCTTCCGAAATCTCTGGTAAACTACTCAAAAAATTGGTTAATGAAAGTCAGGTGGTTCGCGTCGGTGAGCCCCTTGCCATCATCATAACAGAGGTAGAGCTTCCAGAAGTAGAAGAGCCCGAAGAAAGTTCGACTGAAATCCCTGAACCTACCGATTTCAAACCAGACTTTTTGGAAAGCAAAGCAAAAGAAATACTTGCACAGCCAACATCGATATTACAGAATTCTAGAGAAGACACTTATTTTTCTCCATTAGTCAAGAGCATTGCCAAAAAGGAGGGCTTATCGGCAGCAGAGCTACAACAAATCCCCGGCACTGGAAAAAATGGGCGTGTGACCAAAAAAGACATGTTACACTTTCTGCAATTTCGTAGTTCACAACCGAACCCCAACCCGGTACTAGCTCAAATCACAACAGCTGCCAATACGGAAAGTGGTGGAGCCAGAGAGTTGTCTCGCATGGAACAACTGATTGCCAAACACATGCATAAAAGTTTGCAAACCTCGGCGCACGTACAGTCGTTTATTGAAGTCGATGTCACTGAATTGTGGGATTGGCGAGAGGGTATCAAACAATCCTTTTTTCAGCGAGAAGGAGAAAAAATCACATTCACCCCGATTTTTATGATGCTCACAGCTCAAGTATTACGTGATTTTCCATTGCTAAACTCTTCTTTAGATGGAAATCAGATTATTCATAAACCTAATATCAACCTCGGGATGGCGACTGCATT